>Ga0076930_100027_pt1 | contig 261330 bp, 246 predicted proteins | sample HotLakConsoUCCRE_FD_71149 | JGI IMG/M metagenome (GOLD analysis project Ga0076930, IMG submission 71149) | Hypersaline microbial mat communities from Hot Lake, Washington, USA - Hot Lake Consortium UCC-RE (version 3) (version 3) ... | reverse complement strand
GGAGTGAGGCTTGAGCCATCGTCGTCCGGACCTTGATCCGGCATGACGGAAAATCGGGAACTTCGATTTGGCCAGAGCCACCCCCTTGCCAACCCACCCCACCCGCTGTATCTACTCGTCATGTCCAAGACCCGGCGCCACGAGACCTCCTTCGCCCGCTTCACCGCGGCGGTGGCGTCGCATGCGCGGCTCGGCGGTCTGCTTCTTCTCGCGCTTAGCGGCGATCGCCGGGCTCGTTGAGGAGCGTCCGGCGGTCGGAACCGCCGTCAGACGCGCGACCCCGCTCCTCTCTCGACTTTACATTTTTTCCTGAATGCAACATGACGGCCTGAGGCCGGTTGACGTCGCAACACACGCGGCTCCCGGGATCTGGGCCAGGAAACGAGAGACAACCATGACCGCACACATGTCATCCGGACCGAAGGGCATGCCGAAGGCAGCCGAAAAGTACCACGCCTATCCGCTGATCGATCTTCCCGACCGGACCTGGCCGTCCAGGCGCATCGAAAAGGCGCCGATCTGGTGCTCGGTGGATTTGCGCGACGGCAACCAGTCGCTGATCAACCCGATGGGGCATGACCGCAAGGCGCGGATGTTCCAGCTGCTCATCGACATGGGCTTCAAGGAAATCGAGATCGGGTTTCCCTCGGCCTCGCAGACCGATTTCGACTTTGCCCGCTGGTGCGTCGAACAGGGTGGAGTGCCTGACGATGTGTCGCTGCAGGTGCTGGTGCAGTGCCGGCCGGAGCTGATCGCCCGCACCTTCGAGGCGCTGGAAGGCGCGCATAGGCCGATCGTGCATTTCTACAATTCGACGTCTGAGCTGCAGCGCCGCGTGGTGTTCGAGAAGGACGTCGCCGGCATCAAGCAGATCGCGGTGGATGCGGCCAAGATGGTCAAGGAGATGGCGGAGAAGGCAGGGGGCGATTTCCGCTTCGAGTATTCGCCCGAAAGCTTCACCGGCACCGAGCTCGAAGTGGCGCTGGAGATCTCCAACGCGGTGATCGGGATCATTCAGCCCACGCCCGAAAACAAGCTGATCCTCAACCTGCCGTCGACGGTGGAGATGGCGACGCCCAACATCTATGCCGACCAGATCGAGTGGATGTGCCGGCACATCGACAACCGCGAGAACGTGCTGGTCTCGCTGCATCCGCACAATGACCGCGGCACCGGCATCGCCGCCACGGAACTGGGGCTGATGGCGGGCGCCGACCGGGTCGAGGGCACCTTGTTCGGCAATGGCGAGCGCACCGGCAATGTCGACGTGGTGGCGCTGGCGCTCAACATGTTCACCCAAGGGGTGGATCCGCAATTGGACTGCTCGGACATCGAGCGGATCAAGGCGGTGTATGAATATTCCAACGAGATGAAGATCCCCGAGCGGCATCCCTATGTCGGCGAACTGGTCTACACCGCGTTTTCCGGCTCGCACCAGGACGCGATCAACAAGGGCATGAAGGCGATCCGCAAGGCCAACAAGCCGGACTGGGAAGTGCCTTACCTGCCGATCGACCCGCGCGATGTCGGCCGCTCCTACGAGGCGATCATCCGCATCAATTCGCAATCGGGCAAGGGCGGCATCGCCTATATCCTGAAGGAGGATTACGGGCTCGACCTGCCGCGGGCGCTGCAGGTGGAGTTCCGCGAGGAGATCCAGCGCATCACCGACGAGGAGGGCGTGGAGCTGCCGCCCAAGCGGATCCATGAGAGCTTCATGGAGCTCTATGTCAGCCAGCCGGGCGCGCGGCTCGGCTTCGTCGACCACCACACCCATACGGACCCCGCCAACAAGGGCATCCGCATCGTCTCCGCCGAGATCACCGACATGGGCGAGACCAAGCGCATCGAGGGCCGCGGCACCGGGCCGATCGACGGCTTCGTCAATGCGCTGGCGACCTATCTCGGCATCGAGCTGACGGTGGCCAACTATTCCGAGCACTCGCTGCAGCACGGCTCCAATGCGGCCGCCATCTGCTACATGCAGATGGAGACGCCGACCGGCAAGCTCTATGGCGCGGGCGTCAACACCAACATCGTGGCGGCCTCGCTCGAGGCGGTGGTGTCGGCGGCCAACCGGGCGCTCAAGGCGTCCGAGGGCTGAGGAAAGTGATTAAGCGCCGCGCCTATCCGGCGCGGCGGTTTGTATCGCGCATGGGAGGGAAGCGTCATGACCGGACTTCACTTGGAGATCTCAGGGCCTGAAACCGGCGCGCCGCTGGTGCTGCTGCATGGCTTTGGCGGCGACGGCTCGGCCTGGGATGCGGTGAAGGCCGAGTTGCCCGAGGGGCTCAAGGTGATAACGGTGGATCTGCCCGGCCATGGCGGCTCGCTCGATGCCGAGGGCCGTGGCGGGGCGGGGCGGATGGCGAAGGCCATTCTCGCCGAGCTCGACGCGGCAGGGGTCGCGGCGTTCCATCTGGCCGGGCATTCGATGGGCGGGGCGGTGGCGGCGCTGATTGCCATGCGGGCGGGCGACCGCGTCAGGTCGCTGACGCTGGTGGCGCCGGGCGGCATGGCGCGCGAGATCAATGCCGATCTGCTGGGGCGGTATGCGACGGCCTCAACCGAGGACGAGATCCGCGCGTGCCTGAACGAGATGTCGGCGCCGGGCTTTACCGTGCCGCGGGCGGTGATCGATCGTTTCGTCGCGGCCCGCGCCCGGCCCGGGGCGCTTCAAGCGCTTGAAGAGACCTACCGGGCGATGTTTCCCGAAGGTCCCGCAGAAGGCCAGGGCGTGCTGCCGGGCGAACAGCTGGCGGCGCTTGCCATGCCGGTGGCGGTGATCTGGGGGACAGAGGACAAGGTTTTGCCATGCCCCAAGCCATCGGCGTTGCCTGCTTCCTTCGCCTTCAGCGTGCTGCCGGGACTGGGCCACATGCTGCCCGAGGAAGCGCCCGACGCGGTTGTCCGCGTGCTTGCCCAGGCGGTGTCGGGCAGCGACTGAACAGCAGTGGACGGCGCGGCGGGGCGATCTTTACCACGTCGGCAATCGGGTCTGCCCCATTGTCGCCATCAATGCCGGTCTGTGCTAAGAAGTTGTTAACCAATTCTCGCCGGAACCGCGCCATGACCGACCAACCCAAGACCCATTCGACCGACCGCCGTCTGGCGGATATCGTGCGTGAAGTCAAAATCGCGTCCGCCGACCGCACCGATGTGGTGGTCGACATTCGCGATGCCGACCGCGCCCGGCTTGAGCTTCTGGCCCAGGAGATAAGGCCGCTGTTCGATGATATCGATCCGGCCGATGACCGGTTCGATTTCGGCATTTCGCCCGGGCTGCAGCCGCGACTGTGGATCGATGCGGTGGCGCATGTGCATATGGGCCATGACCGCCGGGTGTTCCGCTTCGTCCGCGACACGCGGCTGGGCCGGGTGACGATCTCCGACAGCAGCGACATGACCCGGACGGCTGACGCGGTCGGGCGCTATATTGCCGAACGGGTGATCGAGCGGGAGCGGATCCTGGCCGGCGACTTCGAGGCGATGAAGGAGTCTGCCGCAGCTTTTGATGGCGTCGACCGCGAGGACGTTACGGAGCACATGGCCGAGTCCGAAGACATGTCCGCATCCGGCACATCCGCCGATGCCTGGGCTGGGCCGGCGGACACCGGCGACACGGCCGGCAGGCCGGTCGCGATGCCTGAAACAGCCCCGGAGGCGCCGAAACGCTCCACCCGCGGCGCCGGCTTCGTGCTTGGCACGTCGTGGTTCATTCTCGGCTGTGTCGCGGGCGCCGCCGCGCTGGTGGTGGCGTTCTGGGAGCGGATCTCGGCAATGATCAACTGACGGGACTGATCAGGCCCTCCTGAACTTCCTCGAATTCGGTACCATTTCCGCGCATGCGCATGCGGCGGTGGGTGAGCTGCCAGTTCCCCGCCTCGCCTTCGATGTCGAACAGGTTGAAGCCGGCGGGCGGGGTGCCGCCGCCGGGGCCATGGCTGCAGGATGCGATCCCCACCACGGGCACACCTCCGTCGCGGCCTTTGAGATGATAGAGCGTGTCGAGATGGGTATGGCCGTGCAGCACCAGTTCGGCCCCGTGCTTCCTGAGCATCTTGCCAAACCGGCTGATGCCGCGCAGCCGCTTGTGCCATTTGGCAGCGCCCCGCACCGGCGGATGATGGATCATCACCACGCGGAACAGCCCTTCCTCGCGCGCCTGGTCGAGCAGCTTGCCGGCGGCGCGCGCCTGTTTGCGCTTGAAATCGCCGGTGGCGACGAAGGGCAGGGTGGCGTTGGCTGACGAAATGCCGATGATCGCCACCGGGCCGCGACGCCGGTAACTGGGAAACAGCGGTGCATCGGGCGCATGGGTGTCGGACACCATCCAGGGCCGCCAGGCAGCCTTGGCGCGGCCGAGCGCCCCGGGCACATAGGCGTCGTGATTGCCGGGCACCAGGGTGGCGTTCTCCGGCTCGAAGCCGGTCTCGAGCCAGACCCGCGCCGATTCGAGTTCTGTCCGCGTCGCCAGATTGACCAGGTCGCCGGTGATGGCGACATGATCGGGCGCGGCCGCGCGCATGCTGGTCAGGAGATTTTCCAGCGTGTCGCCAAAAAGCTGCTTGCGGCGGTTGCGATGCCAGTTCACATAGCCGGTGATGCGCTTGGACGCGAGTTCGCGCAGCGACATTTTCGGCAACGGACCAAGGTGGGCATCGGAGATATGGGCCAATCGAAACATGGCTTAAGCCATAGCGACCCTGAGCCCGGGCTGCAACCGGCGGTGTCGACCGATGACGGCTTTGGCGGCCGTCCGCCGGAAATGCGCTCGGTTCGCGCCCGCCTGGTGACCAGGGTCATCCATGCCTGGTTTGTGCTGACGCGGTCGATGACGCTGGGCGTGCGCGCCGCCTGCTATGATGAGCAAGGCCGGGTGTTCCTGGTACGCCATTCCTATGTGCCCGGCTGGCACATGCCCGGCGGCGGCGTCGAGCGCGGCGAAACCACAGGCGCGGCGCTCATCAAGGAACTGCGCGAGGAAGGCAATCTCGAACTCACAGCCCCGGCGGAGCTGTTCGCGGTCTTTTTCAACCACCGCACCAGCCGCCGCGACCATGTCGCGTTCTACCGTTGCGCGGTGCGCCAGCTTGCGCCCAGGCAAGCCGACCGCGAAATTCTCGAAGCGGGATTCTTTGCGCTTGATGCGCTGCCCGACGGCGTGACCGCGGCCACGCGGCGGCGGCTGGCGGAACTTGCGGGCGAGGCGCCGGTCAGCGATTTCTGGTGATCATGACAGGCGTTTGATGCTGACAGTTTCTGTCCGCACGCCCTGCTACCCAAGCCTCAATTTCGCCTCATCGCCGGCTCTGCCCTTGAATGCGATCCGTTCCTGCTTAAATCGGACCAACCACGGTTTTAACTTCCGAACCCCTTTTTTGGCGCATGGACTGTCCCTGGCAGTCGGGCGCGCCCCCTTCACGAAAAGCAGATCATGTCTTCCATTGTCTCGATCGATCATCTTTCCAAACGTTATGACAGCGGCTTTGAGGCGCTGAAAAGTGTCAATCTGGAGATCCAGGAAGGAGAGATCCTGGCTCTGCTGGGGCCGAATGGCGCGGGCAAGACGACGTTGATCTCGATCATCTGCGGGCTGGTCAATCCCAGTTCCGGGTCGGTCAGGGTCGGCGGCTTCGATGTCGTCAAGGATTTCCGCAAGGCCCGCTCGCTGATCGGGCTGGTGCCGCAGGAAATCGCGCTCGAGCCGTTCCAGACGGTCTATGACGCGCTGCGCTTCACCCGCGGCCTGTTCGGCAAGCGCCACGACCCGGCCATTCTCAAGAGCATTCTCGAGAAACTGTCGTTGTGGGACAAGAAGGACGCCAAGACCATGGAGCTGTCGGGCGGCATGAAGCGCCGGGTGCTGATCGCCAAGGCGCTGTGCCACGAGCCGCGGGTGCTGTTCCTCGACGAGCCCACCGCCGGCGTCGATGTGGAACTGCGCAAGGAAATGTGGGAGGTGGTGCGCCAATTGAAGGACGATGGCGTCACCATCATCCTAACCACCCATTACATCGACGAGGCCGAGGCGATTGCCGACCGGGTGGGCGTCATCCGCAATGGAGAGCTGCTGCTGGTCGAGAAGAAGGAAGCGCTGATGCAGCGCATGGGGCAGCGGCAGATGCGCATCGAGCTGATAAAGCCGCTCGACGCAATCCCCGAAGCGCTCGGCAAATACAATCTCGACTACAGCGTGGAGGAGCAGACGCTGACCTATTCCTATGAGGCCAATGGCGAACGCACCGGGATCGCCTCGCTGTTTGCGGATCTGAGCAAGGCGGGCATCGTGATGCGGGACGTGGAGACGCGGCAAAGCTCGCTCGAGGATATCTTTGTCGGACTGGTGGAGGACAAGTCATGAATTTTCAGGCCGTCAAATCCATCTATTCCTTCGAAATGGCGCGGTTCTTCCGGACGCTTTCGCAAAGCCTGATCTCGCCGGTGCTGTCGACCTCGCTCTATTTCATCGTCTTCGGCGCGGCCATCGGCTCGCGCATCGACGAGATCGATGGCGTCAGCTACGGCGCGTTCATCGTGCCGGGCCTGATCATGCTGTCTGTGCTGACCCAGAGCATTTCCAACGCATCCTTCGGGATCTATTTTCCGAAATTCCTGGGCTCGATCTATGAGCTGCACACCGCACCGGTGTCGTATCTGGAGATCGTGCTCGGCTATGTCGGGGCGGCTGCGACCAAGTCGGCGCTGATCGGGCTGGTCATCCTGGCAACGGCGGAATTCTTCATCGATTACGAGATCCTGCATCCTCTCGCCATGCTGGCGTTTCTGGCGCTGACCTGCATCTCGTTCAGCCTGTTCGGGTTCATCATCGGCATCTGGTCGAAGAATTTCGAACAGTTGCAGATGGTGCCGCTCTTGGTGATCACCCCGCTGGTGTTTCTCGGCGGCAGCTTCTATTCGATCTCCATGCTGCCGCCGTTCTGGCAGACGGTGACGATGTTCAACCCGGTGGTCTACCTGATCTCGGGCTTCCGCTGGGCCTTCTTCGGCACCTCCGACATCAATATCGGGCTGAGTCTCGCAATGATCGCGGTGTTCATGGTCATCTGCCTCGGCATCATCGGCTGGACCTTCAAGACTGGTTACAAGATCAAGACCTGAGCGGATCAATCCTCACGAGTCCAAACGAAAAAGGCGCTCCCGGATCCGGGGGCGCCTTTTGCGTGGAAGGCGGTCTGGAGGCCCGCGCTTCGGAGTGCATGCCGCGCATGAAAGCGCGGTTGTCTTGCGACAGTGTCTGACAAGTAACGCGCGGCGCGTGAATTGGTTTCACTCTGGCGCGTTGAATGTCAGGCGGCCTTGTCGAGCGTGTCTCGGCCATGCGCTGCCATCAGGTCGAGCTCGGGGCCGACCGGCACGATCCCGGTCGGATTGATGGTGTCATGGCTGCCGTAATAATGGCTCTTGATGTGTTCCATGTTCACCGTCTCGGCCACGCCCGGCACCTGGTAGAGCTCGCGCAGATAGCCCGACAGCGCCGGATAGTCGGCAATGCGGCGGATGTTGCACTTGAAATGGCCGACATAGACCGGATCAAACCGCACCAGCGTCGTGAACAGCCGCCAGTCCGCTTCGGTGAGCCCGTCGCCGGTCAGATAGCGATTGCCGGACAGGCGGCGTTCGACGGTGTCGAGCGCGTCGAACAATTGCGTGACATGCTCCTCGTAGGCTTGCTGCCTGGTGGCGAAGCCCGACTTGTAGACGCCGTTGTTGATCTTGTCATAGACCAGCGCGTTGATCTCATCGATCTCCTCGCGCAGCTCTTCGGGATAATAGTCCTGACCCGGCCCGGTGATCTCGGCGAAGGCCGAATTGAACATGCGGATGATCTCCGCCGATTCATTGGAGACGATGGTGTTTTTCTTCTTGTCCCAGAGCACCGGCACGGTCACGCGGCCGGAATAATCCGACATCGCCGCGACATAGACCTGCCAGAGGAAGTCGTTGCCGCCCAGATGATCGCGCGTGGCGTCGTTGCGTTCGTGAAATTCCCAGCCGTTCTTGCCCATGTAGGGATCGACGATGGACACCGAAATGGCATCTTCCAGGCCCTTGAGCTTGCGGAAGATCAGCGTGCGGTGCGCCCAGGGGCAGGCGAGCGAGACATAGAGATGGTAGCGTCCGGCTTCCGCCTTGAAGCCGCCTTTTCCCGATGGTCCCGCTTCGCCGTCGGCGGTTACCCAGTTGCGAAAGGCGCTTTCCGAGCGCTTGAAATGGCCGCCCGTCGAGTCCGTGTCATACCAGACGTCCTTCCAGACGCCATCTACCAACATACCCATGATCATTCTCCTTTGACGTCAGAGATAAGCCTGAAAAATGGAAAAGCGAAGAAAATGGGTGTGAACGGTGCGTTTTGCATTGGACGACAGAGCCGCGCTTTGCTAATGGCGAGACACAGGAAGGAAATCCGGATGCCATCCAAGGCCTTGCGACGACGCTGAAAAGACTGCCAACGCGCCAGGAGTGCGATCCTGACTGATGGCTTCCATCCGTCATGGCAAATCGCCCCCAGATCAAATGCGCGCGATCCTTCATGTCTTGTCGTCTCATCCGGATTTTACGATGCCCCTCCACGATTATGTCTTTCTGACCGAAGACGCGTCCCATGACGCGGCCATCCAGCATATCAATGACGAAGCCTTCGGGCCGGGCCGGTTCGTGCGCTCGTCGGAACGCGTGCGCGAACAGGGGCCGCATGACCGGCGGCTGTCTTTTGTCGCCGCCGACCGGGGCGAGACCATTGCCTCGGTGCGGATGACGCCGGTGTTCGCCGGCATCACGGCCGGCCATCTGCTCGGACCGCTCGCTGTCCGCCCCTCGCACAAGAATCTCGGCATCGGCCGCGAACTGGTCCGCATTGCGCTGGCGGCGGCAGAGAAGGCCGGCAGCCAGGCGGTGCTGCTGGTTGGCGATCCACCCTATTATGCCCCGCTCGGCTTTGCCCCGACGAAGCCCGGGGCGCTGACCATGCCGGGTCCATTCGATCCGCACCGGCTGCTGGCCGCGTGTTTCGGGGGTGTGGACGCGATGGCGCTCGAAGGCGAAATCCGTCACCGCGACCGCTAGCTCCGAACAGGGCTTCAGCTTCCACAACAGGCAGGTCGCGATATGGCCGTTTCGCTGAATTTGAGAGTGGTGCCCGGTTCTTATGGCATCGCGCGTCTTGATTCGGAGGCGGCTCTTCCCGCATGGGCCGGCGGCGAAGGATTCTGGACGATCATCCGGGCTGATGACGAAATGACGGTCGTGTGCCTGCAAGACCGGATCCCGGACGACATTCAGTCGGTCAAGGGCTGGGCCTGTCTGAGGACGGTCGGTCCCTTCGCGTTCAATGCGACGGGGATCGTCAGTGCCCTGATTGCGCCACTGTCGGCTCAAGGCATCGGCGTGTTTGTCGTTTGCACCTATGACGGCGAACATCTGCTTGTCAGCGAGCGCGATATGGACAGATCCAAGGAGCTTCTGGTCGCCAATGGGCACAGTTTCGTTGGCTGAAAAGCCCGAATCCGGGCATGAAGACACCCGGTTGGTTTTGGACAGTATATGTCGTTTTCAGACGATTTTATTGCGTCGCAGCAATCAAAAGGTTGCAATGCAGCGGTGAAAGCCGTACTTAAATCGATATGAGTTATCTAGGCACACAAGCCGAGGACCTGTCGTCTCCGCCCCTTTCCTACACTAAAATCTGCGTTATCGGCGCGGGGTCGTGGGGAACCGCGCTCGCTTCCGTGGCGCGGCGCGCCGGTCGTGAGACAGCGATCTGGGGACGGGACGCGACGACGGTCGAGGCCATCAACACACGCAACGAAAATCCGAAATACCTGCCCGGCATCGCCTTGCCGGCGGGCATTGAGGCAAGCACCGACATGGCCCGGGCGCTGGATGGCGCCGAGGCCGTGCTGCTGGTGACGCCGTCGCGGACCCTGCGCGACATCTGCCGGCAGATGCAGCCGCATCTGGGCGCCGATGTCCCGATTGCGCTGTGCGCCAAGGGGATCGAGGCCGGCACCGGCTATCTGCTCAGCGAAGTTGCCTCGGAAATTCTCACCGGTCACCAGATCGGCGCGCTGTCGGGGCCGACATTCGCCACCGAGACAGCCCTGGGCCACCTGACGGCCGCCACCATCGCCTTCCAGTTTTCCTACGCTGACCGGCTCGACGCGGCCTCGAGCCCGGCCGCAAGGCTGGCGCTGTCGCTGGGATCGGATTTCTTCCGGCCCTATATTTCCGACGATCTGGTCGGCGTCGAAGTCAGCGGTGCGGTCAAGAATGTCATTGCCATCGCCTGCGGCATGATGACCGGCGCGGGCTATGCCGAGAACACCCGTGCGGCGCTGATCGTGCGCGGCATGGACGAGATGAAAACGCTCGCCGATGTGTTCGGCGGACGCCGGGAGACCGTGACCGGCCTTGCCGGCGCTGGCGACCTGACGCTCACCTGCTCGTCGCAGACCTCGCGCAACATGTCGCTCGGCGTTCAGCTCGGCAAGGGAATCGCGCGCGACCGGTGCTTTGACGGCAAACCGGTGGTGGTCGAGGGCGAGGTCAACTCGGTCTCCGTGATGGATCTTGCGCGGCGGATGAACATCCGCATGCCGATCTGCGAAAGCGTCTACCGGATCCTGCACCAGGGCGCCGATGTCCGTCAGACCTTCGCGGAACTCTGGTCGCGGCCCATTGAAGGCGAGCGCCGGGGCCTCGCGATCTCGATCAATCATCCCGCCACCTTGGCGGTGGAGGCAGCCCAATGACATCCGCAGCAAACGATCCCAACGGGATGAGCAAGCGAAAATTCGTGCTGGCGACCGATCTTGACGGCACCTTCCTTGGCGGCAGCGAAGAAGACCGCCGCCGTCTTTACAGCTGGATCGAAGACAACCGCGAGACGGTAGGGCTGATCTTCGTCACCGGGCGGGATCCGAAATTCATCGGCGATCTGTGCCGGGAGCGCGGCGTGCCGTGGCCGGACTACGCGGTGGGCGATGTCGGCACCACCATCGCCACGGTCTCGCCCGAGACCGGCGTGGCTCCGATCGAAGCGCTCGAGGAGGAAATCTCCGCAAGCTGGGGAAACGCCGGCGAACGGGTGCGCGCGAGGCTCGACGGTCATCCTGGGCTGACATTGCAGCCCACCGATTTCCGCTATCGGGTCAGCTATGATATTGATGCCGACAGCTTTGACGCTTCGGCCTGGGATATCGTGCTGGAAATGGGATTTCAGCCGCTGATCTCGGACAACCGGTTTTTCGATGTGCTGCCCGATGGCGTCAGCAAGGGGCCGTCGTTGCGCCGGCTGGTGGAGTATCTCTGCATTCAGCCCGAGCGTGTTCTGTGCGCCGGCGACACGCTCAACGATCTGTCGATGCTGGAATGCGGCTTGCCCGCTGTCGCGGTCGGCAATTCGGAAGCGGAACTGGTCAGGCGGGTTGCGCATCTCGAGCACCTGCACATGGCCAAGGCCCATGGCGCTGCGGGCATCCTGGAGGCGATCCGCGCCTTCGACATGCATGAGTTACCAGAAGGATACTGATACCATGGCCAGCGATCTTGTCATTGTCTATCATCGTCAACCCTATGAGGAGGTTGAGGAAAACGGCAAGATAGTTTTCAAGGAAAACAAGAGCCCGAACGGCATCGTGCCGACGCTGAAGGGCTTTTTCGGCCGTGTCGACAAGGGCGCCTGGGTGGCCTGGAAGCTTGCCGAGGATGCCGCCAATCCGGACTTCGAACGGGTCATCGAGATCGAGGACTCTTACGGCAAATATTCGGTCACGCGGCTGCCGCTGACGCCCGACCAGGTGTCGAGCTTCTATCACATCACCTCGAAGGAAGCGTTCTGGCCGATCCTGCATTCGTTCAAGGAACGCTACAACTACGACCCGGTCGACTGGCCGACATTCCGCGAAGTCAACTGGGCCTTTGCCGAAGCCGCAGCCGCGGAAGCTGCGCCCGGCGCCGTGGTCTGGGTGCATGACTATAATCTCTGGCTGGTGCCGGGATACTTGCGCAAGCTCCGGCCCGACGTGCGGATCTCGTTCTTCCATCACACCCCGTTCCCGTCAGCCGACATGTTCAACGTGCTGCCCTGGCGGCGCGAGATCGTCGAGAGCCTGCTTGCCTGCGACGTGGTGGGCTTCCACATTCCGCGCTATGCCGTGAATTTCGTGCATGTGGCGCAGAGCCTTCTCGAAGTTGGCCCCGTCATCCGCAAGGACGTCAATCCCGATTTCATCTGGGAAGGAACTGCGATGTCCGACCGGCGGGTGCCGGAAGCGGTGATGTTTCAGGGCCGCAAGATCAGGATTTCGAGTTCCCCGGTGGGCATCGACTGGGATTATATCCAGGAGCGCGCCGCCGCGGAGGAGACCCGCGAAAATGCCGTCGCCATCCGCAAGGAGCTGGGCGATTGCAAGCTGATCCTGTCGGTCGGCCGCACCGATTACACCAAGGGCGGCGTCCAGCAACTCGAGAGCTATGAACGGCTGCTGCATGCCCATCCCGAGATGCACGGCAATGTGCGGCTGATGCATGTCTCCGTCGGCGCCAATCGCTCGATGGCGGCCTATGAGGAGATCCAGGGCGAGATCGAGCAGGTCGCGGGCCGGATCAACGGCACCTTCGGCTCGTTCGAATGGCAGCCGGTGGCGCTGATCTCGACCGCGATCCCGTTCAAGGACCTGATTGCCTATTACCAGCTGGCCGATGTCTGCTGGATCACGCCGCTGGCCGACGGCATGAACCTGGTCTGCAAGGAATATGCCGCCGCCCGCGTCGATGGCGACGGGGTGCTGGTGCTGTCCGAATTCGCCGGTGCATCGGTGGAGCTGTCTTCCGCGGTGATCACAAATCCGTTCTCGCACCGGTCGATGGACACGGCGATCGAACAGGCGCTGGCTATGCCCGAGCACGAGCGCCGGCAGCGCATGAAGATGCTGCGCCATACCGTCGAGCGCTACGGCATCAAGGCCTGGGCCGAGGATCAGATGAGCTATTTCAGCGTCGACGAGGCTCTGCCCAAGGCCGGCTGAACCGTCGCCTTGTCAGGCATGACACTGATTGGATAGGGGAAAGCCATCACGGTTTTCCCCTTTTCGTTTCACCGGCCCTCGCGGAACCAGGTTGCGCCGAGTGCCAGGATCATCAGCGCCAGTCCCAGAAGCCCGCCGAACAGCGGCAGCGAGCGCACGCCCTTGAGCACGCTTTCATTGCTGGCGCGCAGGCCCATGCGGTCTCCGGCGTTCACCGATGCCGCGCGGGTCGGCAGGATCTGGGGCAGGTTGGAGGCGGTCTCGTTGACCCGCTGGGTCACTCCACCGCTTTCTTCCGAGAGCGGGCCGATGACGTCCGGTGTCGATACTGTTGCACGGAACTCTGGCGCGTCGACGGCGCCGACATGGGCGAGCGCGCGCAGGTCGCCCGAGCTGACTTCCACAAGTCCGGGCTCGTCAAGCGTCAGCTCCGAGCGGAACAGGCCATCGCCGGCGGGTGAGAGCTGGATCTCGCGGGTTTCGCCCGAAGGCAGCGTGATCGTTGCGGGATCGGTGGTGTCGCCCATGGTCTGGCGCTCGACCACAAGCGTCCTGCCATTGGCGGTGGCGCGCAGCGCTTCTTCCTCGAGCGACGGCTCCTTCATCAGCCAGTGCGAGATCCGCCGGTAGAGCGCTACATGCGGGCCGCCGCCCTCGAAGCCGCGCGACCACAGCCAGCCATGGTCGGACAGCAGCATCGCCACCCGGCCTTCGCCATAGCGGTTGAGCACCAAAAGCGGCTCCCCATCGGCGCCGTGCATGACCTCGTCGCCGACCAGATCGCGCACGCCGACTGTCCTGAACCAGCGTCCCCAGGCCGGCGTCTCGCTGGCGGCGCCGGGCAGCGTGCGCGTGACCGGATGGCGCCGGCCGTCGTCGGAGAGGCGCGGATAGTAGCCGGCACTGGTGACCTCGCCGGTGGGCATGGCGGGAAGCGCGGGCGCCAGCGGCGTCTCGGCGATCGATTCCATGCCGGCGAATTCCGGGCCGGCAGCGACCAGAAGCGCGCCGCCGTCTTCGACATAGCGGGCGATGTAATCATAATAGAGCACCGGCAGCACGCCACGGTTCTGGTAGCGGTCGAATATGATCAGGTCGAACTCGTCGATCTTTTCGACAAACAGCTCGCGCGTCGGGAATGCGATCAGCGAGAGCTCGGAGATCGGCGTGCCGTCCTGTTTTTCCGGCGGGCGCAGAATGGTGAAATGCACCAGGTCCACCGAGGCGTCGGATTTGAGCAGGTTGCGCCAGGCGCGTTCACCGGCATGCGGCGCGCCCGAGACCAGCAGCACGCGCAGGTTTTCGCGAATGCCCTCGATCAGGGTTACGGCCTGGTTGTTGGCGGTGGTGACCTCGCCGTCCAGAGCCTCTACGGAAAATTCGACAATGTTCTCGCCGCCGCGCGGCAGGTTGAGATAGAACGAACTTTCCTCGCCGGGTACGGCGGTTTCGGTCACGCGCGTCTCGCCATTGACCCGCACGGTCACGGCCACCGGACCCGAAGACGCGGCGCCATCCTCGCTGACGCGGTAGACGATCTCCTGGTCCTCGCCGACAATGCCGAAGCGGGGGCTGCGCACCACGTCGATGCGGCGGTCGAACTCGCCCTCATCGCCGACGATCAGCCCGTGCAGCGGCGCATCGAGGCCAAGGGCTGCGAGCGAGCCCGGCACGTCGTGGACCTGGCCGTCGGTGATCATCACGGCGCCGGCGAGCCGCGAACTGGGCACGTCGCGAATGCCCGACGCCAGCGCCTCGAACAGCCGCGTGGAGGGCGATTGCGCATCCGGGTCGGTGACGGCCTCGATGATCCGGGTCTCGAAGGCCGGATAGCGCGCCAGGCGCTCGGTCAGGGCCTTGAGGGCGGCATCGGTGCGCGCGGTGCGGTCAGGCGTCATCTGGCTCGGGCTTCGGTCGACAACAATGGCGACGACGCTGGTGACCGGTTCGCGGTCCTCGAAATTGGCGACCGGGTTGGCGAGCGCCAGCACGAGTGCTGCGAGCGCCAGCGCACGCAGCGCCACACCGCGCATGCGCTTGAACACCGCCCAGCCGACAAGCAGGACTGCGACAAGGGCGATCGCCAGCAGCAGCGGCAGCGGCAGGAAGGGATCGAAGGCGAGGGTCATCTTATTGTCCCAACCGTTCGAGGAGGGCCGGAATGTGCACCTGGTCGGCCTTGTAGTTGCCGGTCAGCATGTACATGACGATGTTGACGCCGGCGCGGAAGGCATACTCACGCTGCCACGGGTCGGCGGGGACGGTGGAGAACATCGGGAACCCCTGCTCATCGAGCGCCCAGGCGGCGGCCATGTCGTTGCCGGTGATCAGGATCGAGGAGACGCCGTCGCCGTAGCGCGCCGGGCGCTCTGCCGGATTGTCGGTCTGTGGCGTTGATTCCACCCACAGAGGCCCGTCGGAATAGCGGCCCGGAAATGTATCGAGCAGGTAGAATGACTTGGTCAGCACATGATCTTGCGGGACCGGTTCGAGCGGCGGAATGTCGAGGCTCGCGAGAATCTGCTGCAGTCGCAGGGTCAGCTGACTCGAGCCGCTGCCCAGATCGACGATCTGGTCGCGGGTGTCGAACAGCACCGTGCCACCGCTTTTCATGTAGGCGTCGATGCGGCTGATGGCGGCCGGCGAGGGCAGCGGCGTGGTGTCGTCCATAGGCCAGTAGATCAGCGGATAGAGCGCCAGCTGGTCGGTCTCTATATCGATGCCCTTTGCAACCCCGGGTTCAAGCGCGGTGCGTGAGGACAGATAGTTCGACAGGCTGTCGAGGCCGGACTGGCTGGTGGCATCGGTCTCGTCGTCGCCGGTGATGACATAGGCCAGACGGGTTTGATCGAGGCTTTCGAGCACATCGGCGTCACCCGGTTGGGAGTCCTGGGCGTGGGCCGAGCCGGGGGCGGCGAGCAGCGCCATGGAGACGCCGATCGCGAGAAGCAGGCTCGCGGCGGCGGGCTTGAAGGTGCGGCGGCGGAAGGCGCCGTTCAGCACCAGCATTATGAGCGTGTCGGCGATGAGCGCGATCAGCGCCGCGCCGAACAGCCAGGGCCTGAAATCGACGGTGCTGTCGCCGGCAAGGGGAGCACGGGTAACCGGAACCTCGAAGTCGGGAATGGAAACCGGGCTCAGGGTTTCGCCCGGCGCAAACAGGTTGAGCGCCACGAAGCCGTCCTCGGCGCCATAGAGGCCGGGCGGATTGTCGGCGCTCACCTGGGCCACGGCGCCGGCCGTGAGATCAAGCGGCTTGGCGTCGCCGCTGGCGGGCAGCAGCGCGCCGCCGGCGTCGAGCAGGCGCCAGGGTGGCAGGATGCCGGATCCGGCCTCGCCGCCGCCGGAAACCGCGCGGGACAATTGCACGACGCGGCGCAGCATGTCGACGAAGTGCCCCGAAATCGGCAGGTTGGACCAGCCCGCCTCGGCGGTGACATGAAACAGCACGACGCGCCCGGCGCCGCGATCGGCGGCGGTGACCAGCGGCGTTCCGTCGGCGAGGCTCGCCCAGGTGCGCTCGGCAAGATCGGACGTGGGTTCGGCCAGAACCTGGCGGCTCACCGTCACGTCGCGCGGCGCCGGCAATCCGGCAAAGGGTCCGGTCGGGTGATAGGCGGCCAGCGGCTGCGGCTCGATCCAGGACATGGCTCCGCCAAGTTCGCGTTCGCCCCTGCGCAGCATCACCGGCGTCAACGGATCGTCGGACGGGGCAGCGGCCAGGCGCGGGCCTGCAAAGCGGATCAGCGTGCCGCCACGTTCGATCCATTCGTTGAGCGGCTCGCCGACATCATCGGGCAAAACGCCGATATCCGCCATGACGATGACGGCAGGCGACTGCTCCAGCAATCTTGGAACGGCTTCGGACATGTCGGCACTGTCGGCCTCGATCAGGTCGGCATAGGGCGATAGCGCCCTGTTGATGTAGTAGAGCGGCGACAGCAGCGGCTGGGCGATGTCGGAGGCTTCGCCCGAGATGAGGGCGACGCGGCGGCGGCGAAAACTGTCGTCGAGCAGCCTGACGGAACCGGCGGTGTCGATGCCCACGACGTCGAGGCGGGCGATGTCGTTGCGGATCTCGAAGGGGGCGGAGATGGTGCCGCTGGCAGTGGTCTCCGTTGCCGCAAACGCGACGTTTCCGCTGGCGATCTCGCGGCCCTGGCCATCGCGCGCGGACAAGCGGTAGCTATCGGCGGTTCCTGTTTCGAGACGGTTGGCGGACACGGACAGCGCATCTGCGCCATTGTCGGCGTTGGTCAGCACAAGCGCTGTTGCGTCGTCGGCGCCGATGATGCGGACCGCGGCGGGTTCGAGCGATGCAAGCCGGCTCAACGCCGTGGCCGCATCCTCGGTGTCGACGCCATCCGAAAGATAGGCAATCGTGCCGGGCCGGGTCTCGCCGAGTGCTGCAATCAGCGCGGTGACGGCGCTGTCGCGCATGGGCTTGAGCGGGCGGGGCCTGGCGGCGCGCAGCTGTTCGCGCGCCCGCTCGAAGCTTCCGGGCGTGGCGTCAGGGCGGCGGTCGGCGGTAAACACGATGGAGACCGGCATGCCGAGATCGCCGGCTTCGCTGATCAGCGTGTCGGCGGCCTCGGTGCGCGCTTCCCAGTCGGGCGCGCTGGCCCATGAGTTGTCGATGAGCAGCGCCAGCGGACCATCGGAGGACAGCGCCCGTTCGCGCGGATTGAGCACCGGTTCGGCGAGCGCCAGGATCACCAGCGCCGCGATCAGCAGGCGAAGCGCGGTCAGCCACCAGGGGCTGCGCGAGGGCGTCTCCTCGGGCTTGAGCACGCGCGCCAAGATGGCCAGCGGGGCGAAGGGCTCGGCCTGCGGGCGCGGCGGCGTCAGCCGCAGCAGCCACCAGATCACCGGCAGCGCCAGCAGCCCGAACAGGATCGCCGGCGCGCCGAAGGCCAGGGGGAAACCCGCGATCATGCCGCCACCGTCCTGACGGCGGCCGGAACCCCCGACATGTTTCCATGTGCTGCGGCGAGCGCAGCAGACGCCGGCCGGTCGGTGCTGTGGGAGAGAAAACTCCAGCCCATGCGCCGCACGCCCTGCGCCAGCACCTCGCGGCGGGCGAGCCAGGCGCGGCGGTAATCGGCGGCAACGGTTTCAGCGCGTCCGGCGACCAGCTTCTGGCCGGTTTCCGGATCACGGAACTCAGTGCGGCCGGAGTAGGGGAAATTCTCTTCCGCCGGATCGGAAATCTCGATGGCGTGGCCGCGGATGCCGCGCCGCGCCGCAGGCCCGATGCAGCGCTCCAGCGTCTCGTCGGTGTCGAGGAAATCGCTGATCAGCACGACGTCGCTCATGCGTCCGACACGGCCAAGATCCGGCAGCGCGGTCTGCGGCGCCGCGTGCGACAGGGCCAGTGCCAGCCTTTCGGCGGCATTGCGGGAGGAGACCGGTTCCATCACGCCGGGGCAGCCGACCCGCTCGCCGGAGCGCGCCAGGATTTCGGCCAGCGCCAGCATCAGCACAAGGGCACGGCTTTCCTTGCCGACCATCGCGACATCGGACTTGAAGAGCATCGAGGGGGACTGGTCTGCCCAGAGCCATATGGTGTGGGCGGCTTCCCATTCGCGATCGCGGACATAGAGATGATCGTCGCGCGCCGAGCGTCGCCAGTCGATGCGCGACAGCGATTCACCTTCCACATAGGGCCTGAACTGCCAGAAGGTCTCGCCGATGCCGCGCTTGCGGCGGCCATGCCAGCCGGCAATCACGGTGTTGGCGACGCGACGGGCCTCGGCCAGGCAGTCGGGCAGCAGCGCCGCACGCTGGCGGGCGCGGGCGAGCGCATCGAGCCGCGCTGTGGGATGCGTCAGATGGCCGATCGGGGCCATCGGCTCACCCAGCCTTCGGGGCGACGAGGCCGGCAATGACATCGCGGATGCCGATGCCCTCGGCGCGGGCGGCGAAGGTGAGCGCCATGCGATGCTGCAGGATCGGTTCGGCCAGCGCCCGCACGTCGTCGATGGAGGGCGCCAGGCGACCGTCATACAGAGCCCGGGCGCGGGCGCAGAGCATCAGCGACTGGCCGGCGCGGGGGCCTGGTCCCCAGGAGACCGTTTCATCGACACGGGCGTTGCCGTGACCGGGGCGGGCGGAGCGGACCAGGTCGAGAATGGCGTCGACCACCGATTCGGGCACCGGCATCTGCCGGATCAGCGCCTGGATCGCCGCCAGCCGCTCCATGGTGATGGCGGGCCGGGCGACGGCGTCGGCGCCGCCGGTGGTCTCGAGCAGAATCCGCCGTTCCGCCGCCATCTGCGGATAGGGCACGTCGACCTGCATCAGGAAGCGGTCGAGCTGGGCTTCGGGCAGCGGGTAGGTGCCTTCCTGCTCGAGCGGGTTCTGGGTTGCGAGCACATGGAACGGACGCGGCAGATCATGCGCAGCGCCTGCCACGGTGACGTGGTATTCCTGCATCGCCTGCAGAAGTGCTGACTGGGTGCGCGGGGAGGCGCGGTTGATCTCGTCGGCCATCAGCAGTTGCGTGAACACCGGTCCGGGCACGAAGCGGAACGAGCGGCGGCCGGTCTCGTCCTGGTCCATGACCTCGGAGCCCAAGATATCGGACGGCATCAGGTCGGGGGTGAACTGGATCCGATTGGAGCTCAGTCCCAGCACGGTGCCCAGCGTGGTGACCAGCTTCGTCTTGGCGAGACCGGGCACGCCGACGAGCAGCGCGTGGCCGCCCGAGAGCACCGCGAGCAGCGTCTGTTCGACCACGCTTTCCTGGCCGAAGATGACTTCCGACACGCCCTTCCTGATGGCGGAGATGTCAGCCAGGGCTTCCTCGGCGGCAGCGATGACAGCCTTTTCGTCGATCGGCTTGGCGGCAGTGTCGATGCGTCCCATGAATTTCTCCGAACGTTCGTGTTCCCGGGTCAGACCTTAGGCTCCCAAACAACTTATTCCACCTCGAAAGGCTGACAAGTGCAGTTGGGTTGACTATCTCGTTACCTCTAACCATAGCTGGACAGGACAATGGCAAAAACAAGGACCAACACGAAAACAGATGCCGCGGATCTCGCTGCGCTGGTTTCGCGCGCCCAGGCCGACCGCAATGCCGGCAAGGATGGTTTGCCGCCGGTCGAGCACTGGAATCCGCCCTATTGCGGCGATATCGACATGGAAATCCGCGCCGACGGCACCTGGTTCTACATGGGAACCCCGATTGGCCGGCCTCAGCTGGTGCGGCTGTTTTCCACGGTTTTGCGCCGCGAGGATGACGGCAAGACCTATCTCGTCACGCCTGTGGAAAAGATCGGGATCCGCGTTGTCGATGCGCCATTCCTGGCCGTCGAGATGAGCGTGGCCGAGGAAGACGGCGATCCGGTGCTCACATTCCGGACCAATGTCGGCGATGTGGTCAGCGCCGGGCCGGACAATCCGCTCAGGTTCGTGACGATGGGCGAGGGCGATCAGCTCAAGCCCTATCTCCTGGTGCGCGGACGGCTTGAGGCTCTGGTCAATCGCGCGGTGACCTACGATCTTCTGGCGCGCGGCGAGGAAGCTGAGATCGACGGCGAGACAATGTTCGTGATCCGCTCGGGCGTTGCGACCTTTCCCGTGATGCCGATGGCCAGGCTGGAGGCACAGTTGTGAGCGGCACGGCTTTCGACGCACCGCTGAGCTTCGATGCGACGGATTTTCGCCGGCGCGCGCTGGGTCATGACCCAGAACACGCATTCGGCGCGGAGCCCGCCCATTTCGGCCATGGCGATCACCTGCTCAATCCGGACCTGGCGTCCTACTTCGACGGGGTCAAGCTCAGGGATGCGGCGGTGCTGGTGCCGGTCACCGATGCGGGGCCGGATGCGCAGGTGATCCTGACGCGGCGCACGGTGGCGATGCGCCGGCATTCGGGGCAGGTGGCGTTTCCAGGCGGCGCCATCGACCCCGAGGACCCGAGCCCGGAAATCGCGGCGATGCGCGAGGCCGAGGAGGAAATCGGCCTTGACCGCCGTTTCGTCGAGCCTGTCGGCCGGCTGCCGGTCTACATGACCACCACCGGGTTTCACATCACGCCGGTGCTGGCGGTGGTGCGTCCGGGCTATGCCTATACGCTCAACCCGGCCGAGGTTGACGCGGTGTTCGAGACGCCGCTGTCGTTCCTGATGGACCCGGCCAACCACAAGCGGGAAAGCCGTGTCTGGGATGGCATCGAGCGGCATTATTACGTGATGCCGTTCGGCGAACACCGGATCTGGGGCGTCACCGCCGGGATCATCCGCACCATGTATGAAAGGCTCTATGCATGAGCATTGCCGCGAACGTGGCCAACGAGAGCTGGTTCCAGGACCCGGCGCTCGCCCGTATCTTTTCGCTCTTGAACCAGGATGGCGAGGAGGTGCGCGTGGTTGGCGGCGCGGTGCGCAACGCGCTGATGAGGCTGCCGGTGACCGACACCGATCTTGCGACCACCTGGGCGCCGGCCGAGGTGATGGCGCGCGCGGAAGCCGAGGGCATCCGCGCGGTGCCGACGGGCATCGATCATGGCACGGTGACGCTGGTCATCGACGGACGCGGTTTCGAGGTGACGACGCTGCGTCATGACGCCGAGACCGATGGCAGGCGGGCGAAGGTGGTGTTCGGCAGCGACTGGCAGTGTGACGCCGAGCGGCGCGACTTCACCATCAACGCGCTTTACGCCGACCAAAGCGGCGCGATCATCGATCTGGTCGGCGGGCTCGGGGACATTGCCTCGCGCACGGTGCGGTTCATCGGCGACCCGGATGACCGGATTGCCGAGGATCATCTCAGGATCCTGCGGTATTTCCGGTTTTTCGCCCATTACGGCGCCGGACGGCCGGATGCGGCGGCGCTGAAGGCGTGTGCGAGGGCGCGCGACAGCCTGGTCAAGCTCTCGGCCGAGCGGGTGTGGAAGGAACTCAAGACCTTGCTCAAGGCCCGCGATCCGGGTCGGGCGCTGTTGTGGATGCGGCAGGCGGGTATCCTCAGTCTTGTGGTGCCCGAGAGCGAGAAATGGGGGATCGATTCCATCGGCGGGCTGATTGCCACGGAGACCGCGCTCGGCTGGGAGCCCGATCCGCTGCTGCGGCTGATGGCGATCGTGCCGCCCGATACGGAGCGGATGCGCGAATTGTCGGTTCGGCTCAAGCTGTCGCGCGCCGATTCCGAACGGCTTGTCCAATGGACCCAGGCGCCGGTGATTGCGTCGACGCTGGCGATCACGGCGCTCGACCGGCTGCTCTACCGGCACGGCGCAGACCCGATCATGGACCGTATCCGGTTGTCGCTGGTCTCCGCCAGGGCGCGCACGGACGCTGACCCCGCGGCGCTCACGGAAGCCGCCGGTCACAGCCGTCACCTGGCGCGTGCGGAGAGCTGGGAACGCCCGATGTTTCCGGTCAAGGGATCGGACCTGATGGCCCAGGGGATAGAGCCCGGCCCCGCGATGGGGGCCAGACTGGCGGCTCTCGAGGAGCGCTGGATCGACAGCAACTTCACGCTCGACAAGCAGAAACTGCTGGCGGACCCCGACTGATCGGTGAATCTCTCTTGCGAGAGATCCGTCAGGCGGCGTTTTCCTGGTCGCTCATTCGCGCCTTGATCTGCTCGACGATCGACGGGCGAATGATGGTTTCGCCGTGAGTCTCGCGCAGATGGTCGATGGTCCGCGAGACGATCTCGGCCTCGCTTTCGGCCCGGGTGTGCCACTCGCATCCGGGTACGAGGGATCCGCAATGGAAAGTCTTCATGGCTCATCCTCCTTTAGGTCGGTAACCGAAGATGCGCGCTGACCGGAATGCCGGTTCAACGCTCTCCCACCCTATCACAAATCCTGCACTTTTACAGGAAGGCGGGCGGCGCAGTCATGCCCGCGAGGTTGGCTCGGCCGCGACCGCCCCACCAAGGCGCGATCTTTCCGGCCGCTTTCCCGATTGTCGACGCATTCATGCGTCAGCCTGCGCTTAGAGATTGTTAACCATCCTCCGTTAGCGATAGCGGACAAGGGTCGCTTGCCGTGGCCTGAAAAGGCAGTCTGATGATTGTGGGGTTGAGCACGTTCGACACGGTTTTCGACCGCCTCAGCGAGGAGGGGGCGGACATGGCCCCGTCGCCCCGGGCTGCCTGGTCCGGCATCCGCGGGTTCACCTCGGGCTTTGCCGGGGCGGCATCGAGCCCGCAGGCGCAGCGCAGCGCCGAACCGTTCGCCGCAGCCTATTCCGAGTTTGCCCTGGAGGCGGTTGCGCCGAAGCCCCAGCCCAAATACGACACGACCCCGTTCACGCGCCTGAGCGCCGCGGAAATTGCCAGGGATCTGGGTCTTGTGGCCTCCGATCCGCCGGCCGAGTTGCAGCGCAAGCGCCGGACCTTCGCCAGCCTGAACCACCCCGACCGGACCCCGGAGGAATGGCGCGAAGCGGCCACCACGCGGATGAAGATCGCCAACCAGCTGATCGATGAGGCGCTGAGGAAGGCTGTCTGCAGACAGGCCTGACCGCCATGCCCGGTCCAGACCCCGCTCTTGAGTTACGGATACATCACCACCGGCGGCAGCGAGGACAGGATCGAGGCGACGTTGCCGCCGGTCTTCAGGCCGAAGATCGTGCCGCGGTCGTAGAGCAGGTTGAACTCGACATAGCGGCCGCGGCGGATCAGCTGTTCGGTGCGCTCGTCCTCGCTCCAGGGCTTGTTGAAGTTGGCCCGGACAATTTTCGGATAGACCACGTTGAAGGCGCGGCCGACATCCTGGGTGAAGGCCAGATCTGCGGCCCAGCCGCCCTGTTCCTCGCTTGAGTGCTGCCAGTCGTAGAAAATGCCGCCGATGCCGCGCGGCTCATTGCGGTGCGGCAGGAAGAAATACTCCTCGCACCAGGCCTTGAACTTCGGGTAGTCGGCCACCGCGTGGCGGTTGCAGGCGATCTCCATGGCGCGATGGAACAGCTGCGTGTCGGGATCGGTCTGTGTGCGGCGCGCGTCGAGCACCGGGGTCAAATCGGCGCCGCCGCCGAACCAGTGGCTGGTCGTCACCACCATGCGGGTGTTCATGTGCACGGTGGGAACATGCGGATTGACGGGGTGGGCGATCAGCGAGATGCCCGACGCCCAGAAGCTCGGGTCCTCCTCGGCGCCGGGAATCTGGGCGCGGAACTCGGGCGAGAACTCGCCGTGGACTGTCGAGGTGTGGACGCCGACCTTCTCGAACAGCCGGCCCTTCATGATCGACATGGTGCCGCCGCCGCCCGCGCCTTCGTCGCGCTGCCACGGGGTGCGCTCGAACCGCCCCGGTTCGCCCGCCGACTGCGGATTGTCGACTTCCGCCTCGAGCGCCTCGAAGCTCAAGCAGATCTGGTCGCGCAACTGTTCGAACCACTGGCGCGCGCGTGTCTTCTTGTCTTCAATGTCGTCGGGCAGTCCGACCGGCAGGCTTGGGCGTTGCATGGGAGCTCCTCGTCTTGATTTGGCAAAGACATAGCAGCCCCGAAGCCGGGATGTAAGGCGGGATGTCAGCCTGGCTTTACATCCAAGCAGTCAGGATCCGGGGTTTTCCGAGGCCGCTGGCGCAAGGATGTGGCGATCATGTCGGGACTCGCAGAGCGAAACAATTTGCGTTAGAATTTATCCAAGCAAGGAAGAACCATGAGCCAGTTTCCCCCCCGACGTCCTCCGCTGGACGGCCTGCGCAAGGAGATTGCCCGTTCGCGCAGCGAGAAGGCTGCGGGCCGGCCCGGCGGCTTCGTGCGCAAGACCTACCGAATGACCCGCGGCGAGGCGCGCGAGAAGGCGCGGGAATGGTTCTCCACCTGGCCCAAGGCCGCCTACTGGACCGAGGTCGAGAGCTGGCGGGCGCTGCCGGGCGAGGGCGACACCATCGAGTTCACCATGCGCAGGCTGCCGACGGCGGACTAGCTCATCCACCTGCCACCGCCTTCTGCACCACCAGCCGCGGCCCCGTTCCGCTGGCGCCCGCCCGGTCATCGGGATTGTAGAGCCGGCAGGCGTCGAGCGACAGGCAGCCGCAGCCGATGCAGCCGTCGAGGCGGTCGCGGAGCCGCTCGAGCATGCCAATGCGGGCGTCGAGATGCGCCCGGAAGCCGCGGCTGATCTTCTCCCAGTCGCGTTTTGTCGGCGTGCGTTCGAGCGGCAGCCCGCGGAGCTGGGCGCGGATCTCTTCCAAAGAAAATCCCAGTTGCTGGGCGATCAGGATGAAGGACAGCCGCCTGATGTCGGAGCGGATGAACATGCGTTTTCCGCCGGGCGTGCGGCGCGCCTGTATCAGGCCCTCGTCGTCATAATAGCGGATCGCGGAGACGGCGAGCCCGGTGCGCGCGGCCACTTCGCCAATCGACAGCAGGCCCTTGGCGCGCGGGTCGGGAATGTTTGCGTCCGGCATGGAAAAAACCTCTTGACCTCAAGTTCACTTGAGAAAGTAGCATGGTTTCCATCACAGGCAATCACGCAGGCTCAAAGGAGCACATCATGACGCAAGCCGTTCTCGAACATGTCAATTTCACCGTTCCCGATGCAGACAGGACCGCCCAATGGCTCTGTGACGTGTTCGGCTGGAAGATCCGCTGGCAGGGTTCGGCGCGCAATGGCGGCCGGTCGATCCATGTGGGAACGGAGGATGACTACCTGGTGGTGTTCACGCCGAAGGAGGGTGTGGCGGCCAACACGCAAGGCAAGGACGTCGTCGGGGCGATGAACCACATCGGCGTGGTTGTCGACGACCTCGATGCGGTCGAGGCCAGGGTCAAGGCCCAGGGCTATACGACCCACAACCACGCCGATTACGAGCCCGGCCGCCGGTTCTATTTCGACGACGAGAACGGCATCGAGTTTGAAGTCGTGAGCTACGCGTGAGGCGGTTCGGCTCGAAGGCCGAAGCGGCGGTTGATCTCGCCGGCGATGATGGCCACGCTCATGGCGAGGTTCAAGCTGCGGCGGCCTTCGATCATCGGGATCGTCAGCCGCGCATCGGCCGCCTCATGCACCTTTGGCGGCACGCCGGCGCTTTCGCGGCCAAACAGCACGATGTCGCGGGCGGTGAGTGTCCGGTTCGTTTCGTCGATATAGGGCGTTGCGGATTGCGTCGTCATCAGCACCAGTCGCCGGCCTTCCAGCTGCCGCCAGGCCTCGAATTCCTCCCAGCCGTCGTGGCGGCTGAGCGTCGCCATCTCGATGTAATCCATCCCGGCGCGCTTGAGCGCCCGGTCAGTCATGTCGAAGCCCGCCGGCCCGATGATGTGAATGCCGATGCCCATGCAGGCGCCGAGCCGCAGGATGGAGCCGGTGTTGCCGGGGATGTCGGGCTGGTAAAGGGCGATGAGGGGTTTGGTCATGGCCGTGGTTCTGTGGTGATTTTACCACAATATCAAGCCGGGATGCAGTCCTGGCGCGCAAAAACCGCCTCGGAGATCTGGCGGAAGCGTCGAAACGGGTCTAGACCGGGTCATCTTCAACGCGAACCTTACGGAGGCTGACATGCACATCATCGATCTCAGCATTCCGCCTGCGGCCATGGGCCACTGAACACACAGGTCTTCGCGGTTTCAGTTTTCAAAATTTGGCTTTAGTGCCCGGTTAGATGGGCGACGAGCATGCTCGCGCGACCTGCATTCATTTTTCGGGCTTGCCGGTGCGTCTGAATGACCGGCATGAAGTATATCAAGGAGACATCCATGTTCGGGTGGTTTGAACGTCGGTTAAATCCCTATCCGGAAGCAACGCCTTTGGCGCCGCCCGAGGGGCTGGTGGCGTTTTGCTGGCATTATTCGCGGGAAGCGGCGCCATGGCTGATGGTGCTCGCCGTGCTGACCGCCTTGATCGCCATCGGCGAAGTGATGCTCTTCGGGTTTCTGGGGTCCATTGTCGACTGGCTGGCCAACACCGACCCGCAAGGGTTTCTGCAGCGCGAATGGCTGCGGCTCGTGGTGATGGGCGGCGTGCTGCTTTTAGGCCTGCCGATCACGGTGATGCTGCATTCGCTGATCGTCCACCAGACGCTTCTGGGCAACTACCCGATGATCGCGCGCTGGCAGATGCACCGCTACCTGCTGCGCCAGAGCCTCAGCTTCTTCTCCAACGAGTTCGCCGGCCGCGTCGCCACCAAGGTGATGCAGACCTCGCTGTCGATCCGCGAAGCGGTGATGAAACTGCTCGACGTGTTCGTCTTCGTTTCGGTCTATTTCATCGCCATGATCGGCATGGTGGCGAGCGCCGAGTGGCGGCTGGTGCTGCCGCTGCTCTTCTGGCTGGCAGTCTATATCTGCCTGATCATGCATTTCGTGCCCAAACTCAAGCGGATTTCGGCCGACCAGGCCGATGCCCGATCGGCAATGACGGGGCGGGTGGTCGACAGCTACACCAATATTTCGACGGTCAAGCTGTTTTCCCATGCCGGCCGCGAGGAGGCCTATGCCCAGGAGAGCATGGACATGTTCCTCGAGGCGGTGCACCGGCAGATGCGTCAGGTGACGATGTTCGAAACCCTGGTGTATCTGAACAATTGCGTGCTGGTGTTCATCGTGGCGGCCATGTCGATCGGCTTCTGGATGACCGGGATCGTCTCTGTCGGCTCCATCGCCGTGGTCATCGGTCTTTCGCTCAGGATCAACGGCATGTCGCAGTGGATCATGTGGGAGGTCTCGGGCTTCTTCGAGAATGTCGGCGTGGTCCAGGACGGCATGGGCATGATGATCCAGCCGCATGACGTGGTCGACCGGCCCGGCGCCGGCGCCATCGTCGCCAGGAAGGGCGCGATCAGCTTCGAGAATGTCCGCTTTCATTATGGCAAGCAGAGCGGCGTGATCGAAAACCTGTCGCTCGAGATCAAGGCGGGCGAGAAGATCGGCCTTGTCGGCCGCTCCGGCGCCGGCAAGACCACGATCGTCAATCTGCTCTTGAGGTTCTACAACCTCGAATCCGGGCGCATCCTGATCGACGGCCACGACATCGCGCAGGTGAGCCAGGACAGCCTCAGGGGGCAGGTCGGCATGGTCAGCCAGGACACGTCGCTGCTGCACCGCTCCGTGCGCGACAACATCGCCTACGGACGACCCGATGCCACGGAGGCCGAGATCATTGATGCGGCGCGCAAGGCCAACGCGCTCGAGTTCATTGCCGGTCTCGAGGATCTGGTCGGGCGCACCGGGTTGGACGCCCATGTCGGCGAGCGCGGCGTCAAGCTGTCGGGCGGCCAGCGCCAGCGCATCGCCATTGCGCGGGTGTTCCTCAAGGATGCGCCGATCCTGGTGCTGGACGAGGCGACCTCGGCGCTCGATTCGGAAGTCGAGGCGGCGATCCAGGAAAACCTGTTTGCGCTGATGGAGAACAAGACGGTGATCGCCATTGCGCACCGGCTGTCGACGATCGCGCAGATGGACCGGCTGGTGGTGCTCGACCAGGGCGAGATCGTGGAAACCGGCGTGCATGACGACCTGATCAAGTCAGGCGGCATCTATGCCGACCTGTGGTCACGGCAATCTGGCGGCTTCATCGATGCCGAGGCCGATGCGACGGCTGCCGAATAGGATGTGCGGATTGCCAAACAGCCCGCACGCCCTATTGTTGCATCCATGATTTTCCGTCCGTTGCTCCATCTGTTTGAAGGCTGGATCGATCCGTTTGTCCGGCGCCGGAGCTACCGGCCGCCGGCATCGACCTTCGGATTCCTGCGCCATTATGTCGGTCAGGCAAAGGGCGCCTTTGCGCTGATGCTGGCGCTCGGCGGCCTGGTGGCGCTGCTGGAGGCGGCGCTGTTCTATTTCGTCGGGCAACTGGTCGATGTGCTTGACGCAGCCGAACCCTCCGCCGGCTGGGATGGCCTGATCGCCGCACACGGCCCGACGCTCGCCTTCATGCTGTTCGTGGTGGTGCTGGCGCGGTTCGTGGTGGTCACGGTGGCGGCGCTGGTCGAGGAGCAGACGGTCGTCCCGGGGTTCTACAATCTGGTTCGCTGGCAGGCGCATGCGCATGTGTCGCGCCAGAGCCTGGGCTTCTTCCAGAACGACTTCGCCGGTCGCATCGTCACCAAGGTCTGGTCGGCGGGGCAGTCCACCGGCGATTTCATGGTTTCGCTGTTGCAGGTTGTCTGGTTCATCCTGATCTACACCGCCACCACCATGGCGCTGGTGGCGCAACTCGACTGGCGGCTGTCGGCGCTGGTGCTGTTCTGGATCGTGGCCTTCGGGCTGCTGGCGCGGTATTTCGTGCCGCGCATAAGGCGGCATGCGCGCGCCAGCGCCGAGGCGTCGGCGATGCTCACCGGGCGCATCACCGACAGCTATTCCAATATCCAGACGCTCAAGCTCTACGCCCGCGAAGCCGACAATGACCGCTACATCAAGGAAGGCTTCGACCAGTTCCTGGCCGCCATCATCCCGTTTACCCGGCATCTGACCGGTGTGCGCGCATCGCTGGCGGCTCTGTCGGGCATGATGATCGCCGCGATTGCCGGGTTCTCCATCAATCTCTGGCTCACCGGCGCGATCTCGGTCGGGTCGGTGGCGTTCACGCTGTCGCTGGTGCTCAGGCTCAACATGCTGCTCGGCCGGATGATGACCCAGCTCAACGGGCTGATGCGCAATCTCGGCACATTGCAGAATTCCGCCGAGCTTGTCGCCCGGCCGATCGCGCTCACCGACCGCGAGGACGCGCCGGATCTGAAGATCGACAAGGCGCTGGTGCGGTTCGAGCAAGCGCGCTTCGGCTACGATCCGGAACAGCCGGTCATCGACGGTCTGTCGCTGACCATCGCGCCGGGAGAAAAACTCGGGCTTGTCGGCCGCTCCGGCGCGGGTAAATCGACTTTCGTCAATCTGCTCTTGAGGTTTTACGACCTGCAGTCGGGCAAGATCGAGATCGATGGCCAGAACATCGCCGAGGTCAGCCAGGAATCACTCCGCCAGGCCATCGGCATGGTCACCCAGGACACATCGCTGCTGCACCGCTCGATCCGCGAGAACATCGTGTTCGGGCGTCCCGACGCCGGTGACGCGGAAATCCTCGAGGCGGCGCGCACCGCAGAGGCGCTGAGCTTCATCGAGGGCCTGTCGGACCAGCGCGGCCGCAAGGGGCTCGATGCGCATGTCGGCGATCGCGGCGTCAAGCTGTCGGGCGGCCAGCGCCAGCGCATCGCCATTGCCCGGGTCATGCTCAAGAATGCGCCCATCCTGGTCTTGGACGAGGCGACATCGGCGCTCGATTCGGAAGTCGAGGCGGCGATCCAGGAGAACCTGGACGAATTGATGGAGGGCAAGACCGTCATCGCCATCGCCCACCGGCTTTCCACCATTGCCCGGATGGACCGCCTGGTGGTGATGGACGAGGGCCGCATCATCGAGGCGGGCACCCATGCCGAACTGCTGGCGCGCGGCGGTCTCTACGCCGATCTGTGGGCCCGGCAGTCGGGCGGCTTCATCGGTGTGGACGAAGCCGCGGAATAGTCTGGCTGATTTTCCCGCGACATTGTGCCCCTGCGTCCGCCTCCGGTCTGGACTTCTCTGTCCAACGCGAATAGATACCGCGCGATTGCCAGATTTTCGCCGCATTGTCGGCGCGGGCCGAATCCGCTTATAGCGGTGGGGGCCAGGTTCGCCCATGCGGGTGACGGAAGTCTGAACCGAACGCAGCTTGAAGAGGACGTTGAGCCGTGAGTGAGCCAATGACACACAGCGAAGGCGCGGGTGAACCCACCCGCCGCGATTTTCTTTACATCACCACCGGGGCTACGGCAGCGGTCGGCGCGGCGGCGTTTGCCTGGCCGTTCATCGACCAGATGCGTCCCGACGCCTCGACGCTGGCGGTTTCGACCATCGAGGTGAACGTCGCAAGCGTCGAGCCAGGGATGTCGCTCACCGTCAAATGGCGCGGCAAGCCTGTGTTCATTCGCAATCGCACCCCGGAAGAGATCGAAGCGTCCAAGGCTGTCGCCATCGCCGATCTCAAGGATCCTCTTGCCCGCAATGCAAACATCGAGGCTTCCGCGGAAGCGACAGATGTCGCTCGCTCCGCAGGCGAGGGCCGGGAAAACTGGCTCGTTCAGATCGGCGTCTGCACCCATCTGGGCTGCATTCCGCTCGGCCAGGCCGGCGATTTCGGTGGCTGGTTCTGCCCGTGCCACGGTTCGCACTACGACACGTCCGGACGCATTCGCAAAGGCCCGGCGCCGGAAAACCTGCCCGTGCCGACGTTTGCGTTCACGTCTGACACTGTCATCCAGATCGGTTAAGGGGACAAATTACCATGAGTGGCGATCATTCGACCTACAATCCGACGACAGGCATTGGCAAATGGATGGACTCGCGCCTTCCGCTGATGCGGCTGTCGCATGACAGCTTCGTCTCCTATCCGGTGCCGCGCAACCTGAACTACGCCTACACCTTCGGCGCCATGCTGTCGGTGATGCTGGTGGTGCAGATCCTCACCGGCGTGGTTCTTGCCATGCACTATGTCGCCGACACCGCGCTCGCCTTCAATTCGGTCGAGAAGATCATGCGCGACGTCAACAATGGCTGGCTGCTGCGCTACATGCACTCCAACGGTGCGTCCTTCTTCTTCATTGCGGTCTATCTGCACATTGCGCGCGGTCTCTACTACGGTTCCTACAAGGCGCCGCGCGAGATCCTCTGGATCCTCGGCGTCGTCATCTACCTGCTGATGATGGCCACCGGCTTCATGGGCTACGTGCTGCCTTGGGGTCAGATGTCGTTCTGGGGCGCTACGGTGATCACCGGCTTCTTCACGGCGTTCCCGCTCATCGGCGAGTGGATCCAGCAGTTCCTGCTGGGCGGTTTCGCGGTCGATCAACCGACGCTCAACCGTTTCTTCTCGCTGCATTACCTGCTGCCCTTCATGATCGCAGGCGTCGTTGTCCTGCACGTCTGGGCGCTGCATGTGACCGGCCAGACCAACCCGACCGGCGTGGAAGTGAAGTCGAAGACCGACACCCTGCCTTTCACGCCCTATGCGACGGTGAAGGATGGGGTTGGCGTCACGGTGTTCCTGTTCGTGTTCGCCTGGTTCATCTTCTTCATGCCCAACTATCTGGGCCATCCCGACAACTACATCATGGCCGATTCGCTGAAGACGCCGGCTCACATCGTTCCGGAATGGTACTACCTGCCGTTCTACGCGATGCTGCGTGCCATCACCTTCGACATCGGCCCGATCGACTCCAAGCTTGGCGGCGTCCTGGTGATGTTCGGCTCGATCATCGTGCTGTTCTTCCTGCCCTGGCTTGATACGTCGAAGATCCGCTCGGCAGTCTACCGTCCCTGGTACAAGCTGTTTTACTGGATCTTCGTGGCCGACTGCATCTTCCTCGGATGGCTCGGTTCGCGCGCAGCGACGGATCTGTACACGCTGTTGTCTCTGCTGGGCACACTCTACTACTTCGGCTTCTTCCTCGTCATCATGCCGGTTCTGGGCCTGATCGAAAAACCGAAACGGCTGCCCAATTCGATTACCGAAGCGGTACTCGAAAAGACTGCCAAGGCTTGATCAGCGGCTGAAAGGAATTCAAACAATGAAAAAGTTTGTAACAAGCATCGCGCTGATCGCGGCCATCGCCTCCATCGCGATGAGCGCTGCCCGCGCCGAGGACGGACACGATCTCGCCGCCGCCATCCAGCACGCGCAGGAAGATGGTCATTACCCGCTCCTGAAGCCCAAGAACGTCGACTGGTCGTTCGCGGGCCCCTTCGGCAAGTACGACAAGGCCCAGCTCCAGCGCGGCCTGAAGGTCTTTTCGGAAGTCTGCGCCGCCTGCCATTCGATGGACCTGGTTGCGTTCCGGACTCTTGAGGATCTGGGCTACTCCGAGGACCAGGTCAAATCCTTCGCGGCCAACTACGAGGTCGAGGACGGCCCCAATTCCGAGGGCGAAATGTTCTTCCGGCCGGCCATTCCCGCCGATCATTTCCCGTCGCCGTTCCCGAACGCGGAAGCGGCCGCCTATGCCAACAACGGCGCTGCCCCGCCGGACATGTCACTGATCGCCAAGGCGCGGGGCGTCGAGCGCGGCTTCCCGACCTTCGTGTTCGACATCTTCACGCAGTACCAGGAAGGCGGGCCGGATTACATCTATTCGCTGCTGACCGGATACCAGGAGCCGCCGGAGGGCTACACTGTCGCCGAGGGGACCTACTTCAACCCGTATTTCGTGGGCGGCACCTCGCTTGCGATGGCACAGCCGATCGACGACGGGTTCATCACCTATGATGACGGCACACCCGAGACGCTGGACCAGTACTCCAAGGACGTGTCGGCTTTCCTGATGTGGACAGCGGAGCCGCATCTGGAAGACCGCAAGCGCATGGGCTTCATGGTGCTGATCTTCCTGGCCTTGTTCACGGGTCTGATGTACCTGACCAAGAAAGCCGTGTTCTCCAAACAGCCGCATTGAAGCTTTCGGCTCACGGATCAAACCAGATACGCCGCCTCCGGGCGGCGTATCCATGTCCGGCAGATGCTGCTTGCGCACCGGGCGGAGCCCGCGTACATGGCCCGGACAAACGGGCCGATTTCACTGGAGCATGTCCATGACCGATCTTGACACCGAGCTTCGCGGGGCCATCCGCACGATCGCAGACTATCCGAAGCCCGGCATCCTGTTTCGCGACATTACCACGCTTCTGGGGGCGCCGCGCGCTTTCCGGCGCGCCGTGGACGAGCTGGTGCACCCCTATGCCGGGCTCAGGATCTCGAAGATCGCCGGCATCGAGGCGCGCGGCTTCATTCTCGGCGGCGCCATGGCGCACCAGCTGTCGGCCGGCTTCGTGCCGATCCGCAAGAAGGGAAAACTGCCGCACGAGACCGTGCGCGTGGCCTACAGTCTCGAATATGGCGTCGACGAAATGGAAATGCACAAGGACGCCATTGTCGCGGGCGAAAGCGTGATCCTGGTCGATGACCTTATCGCGACCGGCGGCACCGCCGAAGGGGCAGTCAAGCTGCTCAGGCAGATGGGCGCCGACATCGTCGCGGCGTGTTTCGTCATCGATCTTCCAGATCTTGGAGGCCGCAAGAAGCTTGAGGCGCTCGGCGTCCAGGTGCGCACGCTGGTATCCTATGACGGCCACTGAGCCGGTCTGAAGCCGGCCCGCGCGGCTTTTACCCGGCCTGATGGTCTTCGGGAAACCGGATCATCGCGGCGGAATCGAAGCTCATCACCAGGGCGCCGTCCTTGTCGTGGGCTTCCGAGACCAGTTCCAGGATCGACCATCCCGGACGCGAGGCAAGCGGCCGCGAGCCGCGGATCGTCGTCGAATAGAAGATCTCGTCGCCGGCATAAACCGGCTTGAACCATCGCAGATTGCGGAAACCGGGGGAGGGGCCGAATTCCGGCAAGGCCTTGCCCTCGGCCTTGGCCCGCTCGGCTTCAGCGGCGCTGGCGGCGATGTTGAGCTTCATCCAGACCGACGCCGTGTGCCATCCTGACGCGCACAATCCGCCGAAGACGCTGTCCCTGGCGGCTTCGGCATCGATGTGAAACCGCTGCGGGTCGAACTGGCGGGCGAAGTCGATGATGCCGTCCGCGGTGAAGACATGGCTGCCCAGCTGCTTGCGGGCGCCGGGTTCGAATGCGGGGTCAGTGGTCATGCTTCTGCTCCCTCGGCAGCGCGCCGGCGCAGCATGATCGGGTTTTCCGATTCGAGCACCGTTTCGCCGCGCTGGTTGCGCAGTTCGTGACGGAAGCTGACGATACCGATGCCGGGGCGGGAATTCGACGTGCGGCTGTCGAGCACCCGGGTCTCTCCCGAAAGCACGTCTCCCGCCAGCACAGGCTTCTTCCACTTGACGTAATCGATGCCCGGCGCGCCTTCGGCAGCCATCCGCAGCAGGTAGGAATCGGTCATCATCCGCATCATCATCGAGCAGGTATGCCATCCCGAGGCCGCCAGGCCGCCAAGGATGGAATTGCGGCCTGCCTCTTCGTCCAGATGCATCGGCTGCGCGTCATATTCCATTGCGAAGGCGACGATCTCATCGGCTGCAACGTTTTTCGGCCCCAGCGGGAATACCATGCCAGGTTCCAGGTCCTCGAAATGGAGAAGTTTGTCTTCGGACATCAAAAATATCTCTTCCGGCAATCAGCTTTGCCGGCAATCTAGAGGAATTCCCTCAGCCGTGAAAGCTCGTGTTTGGCTCAAGTCCTTCTGAATTCGGGAAAATGTGCCGACCATCAACCCGGCCGAAGAGCAAAGACTGATTGCAGCGGTTTGATCCCTGTCAATGTGAGGGTGCTTATATGATGTATCATTTATACATATTGGCTCCAGAAGCCAATCGAAACGGAAATATCCGTGTAACAAGGAGCCCCTCATGTTCAAATCCAATGTCGGCGGTATCGACCGCGTTCTCCGCATCGTTGCAGGCCTCGTGCTGCTGGCGATGTTCTTTGTCTATCCGGACGCCTCCTGGCGCTGGTTCACGCTGATCGGTGTCATCCCGCTGTTCACCGGCCTGTTCGGGACCTGCCCGCTCTACTCGATGATCGGATTGTCGACCTGTCCGGTGAAGAAGACCTGATTCATGCGGCGCTCATGGTTCGAATTGAGCGCTGACGGACAGGCGTGACTGCAAGATCCGTTCCGGGCCGGAGTGCCGGTTTCCGGCGCCTGACCAGGGGCGGAGGTCTGTCCGCTGCGCTCACGCCGCCACCGCCTGTCCGAGGGCGGCAAAGTGATCGCTGTGGCCGCCAAGCAGCACGAACCAGACATAGGGTACGGCGAAGGCGAGGACGGCAAATGCCAGCAACACCCGCACCAGCCTGTTGGTGAAACGCCGCCAGAGCACGGCGCTCAGCGCCATCCCCAGAGCCAGCTCAATGAGCGAGGCGATGGTTCCGTAGTGACGGGGATCCCAGTAGGAAACGGGCGAAACAAATCGCCACTGGGAGAACGGCACGAAATGGGCATGCCCGTCATCCACATGGAGCGGGAGATCGCCGAGCAGATGGGTGATCGCCGCCAGCGCGAACAGCATCAGAGCCGATGACAGGACGTCCAGGCCGGGCGGGTCCCTGGGCAACAGCCAGCCGACAAGCAGAACCGTGCCAAACAGCGGCAGCGAGTTCATCCAGTCGATCGCGGTCAGCCACGGCGGATTGAAATACCAGTCGGACCAGACGTCCTGCTCCGGCGCGCCCACCAGCTTGGACCATGCGAACATCACGAAGATCACGGCGTCAGGCAGCAATGCTCCGGTGATGACCGCGGCATTGCGAAGACGGTTGTTGCGGCCGGGCCGGGCAAACAGGGCTGCTGCTAGCAGCAGATGGGTCTGGGTGTTCATGACGCGAACCTGCACCGGGGGCAGCAGGAGCGCAAGGCAGATGCAACAGGGTAGTGCCAGCCTTCCGGATCAATAAGCGCATTTCCGTGACCTGCCGGTCCCGGCGTGGGTCAGGCCTCAGGTGTTGAAGCGGAAATGGATGACGTCGCCGTCCTGGACCACATATTCCTTGCCTTCGTCGCGCGCCTTGCCGGCTTCCTTGGCGGGCACTTCGCCGCCCAGCGTGACGTAGTCGTCATAGGCGATGGTGAAGGCGCGGATGAAGCCGCGTTCGAAATCGGTGTGGATGACGCCCGCCGCACCGGGCGCCTTGGTGCCGCGTTCGATGGTCCAGGCCCGGGTTTCCTTCGGACCGACGGTGAAATAGGTGATCAGGTCGAGAAGGTGATAGCCGGCGCGGATCAGCCGGTCGAGGCCGGCCTCCTCGAGCCCGAGGGCTGCCAGGAACTCCTGGGATTCCTCGTCGGGCAGCTGCGCCACTTCGGATTCGATTGCCGCCGATATGATGATGCTTTCGGCGCCCTGTTCGGCTGCCCTCTTCGCCACCGCCTCGGTGTGGGCATTGCCGGTTGCCGCATCGGCTTCCGAGACGTTGCAAACGTAAAGCACCGGATGCGAGGTCAGCAGGTTGAGACCCTTGAGGATTTCGAGTTCCTCGGGCGACAGCGTCTTGAGCAGGGTGCGCACCGGCTTGCCGTCCTGCAGGAGCTTGAGGGAAGCTTCCATGACCGGCAGCACTGTCATTGACTCCTTGTCCTTGGAAGCGGCGCGCTTGCGGGTCTGCTCGGTGCGGCGCTCGAGGCTTTCGAGATCGGAGATCATCAGCTCGGTCTCGATGGTGTCGGCGTCGCCGACGGGATCGATGCGGCCTTCGACATGGGTGATGTCGTCATCCTCGAAGCATCTCAGGACATGCACGATGGCGTCGACTTCGCGGATGTTGGCGAGGAACTTGTTGCCCAGGCCCTCGCCCTTGGACGCGCCGCGCACCAGGCCGGCGATATCGACGAAGGCGATCCGGGTCGGGATGATTTCCTTGGAGCCCGCCACCGTGGCGAGCTTCTTGAGCCGCGGATCGGGGACGGCGACTTCGCCGGTGTTGGGCTCGATGGTGCAGAACGGATAGTTCGCGGCCTGCGCCGCGGCCGTCCGTGTCAGTGCGTTGAACAGGGTGGACTTGCCGACATTGGGCAGCCCGACGATGCCGCATTTGAAACCCATGGAATTGCTCGTCTCGTAGCTGAAAGGGGAGTTGCCGTGGCTATGCGGGAAAGGGCGGTCAGGGTCAAGCCCCCGCCCGGCCGGCCCTGCTGCGGGAGAGCGGGATCAACCGGGCGGAAAGGTTTTTGTGCGATCCTGCAGGCTGTGAGATCCGGGAGAGACCGTGATGGAGACCGAGCTTGCCACCTGGCATTTTGTTGTCGCGGGCTTTGCGTTTGCGCTGTTCGGCGTGCTCGCCCATGTCGGTCGCGCCGTTTTCAACGTGTTTCCCGATAAGTTGTCGGATACGCCCGCAGTCAATGTCCTGGTCTCGAGCGACTACAGTTGGGGCGACTATCTGTGGGGCGTCGAGTTTGACGATGCCGGTTACTATCGCCTCGACAGTCTGAGGAACCTCAGGCTGTATGTGATTTCCTGCGTCGCCGGCGGGCTTACGGCCATGGTGTTCATGGAGGGCGTCGGTATCGGAATTGCGTCCCTGATCGATGCTGGAATGGCCGGCTTTGTCGATCTGTTCTGGCAGCGCATCGACGAACTGAACACCTAAGAAATCAGGGTCACTGCTTTGCCCAGAAGGCGTCGGCTTTTTCGATGTAGCCGGCGGTGTCCTTGATCCAGGTGCCCTGAACCTGGGCATTGTAGTTCAGATAGAGCTTGCCATCCAGCACCGTGAACTTGTCGGGCTCCACCGGCGCCTTGAAGCCCTGGGCCGCGCCATAGGCGCAATAGCAGCCATATTGCGGCACATATTTCTGCGGATCGGCGACAAACAGCGCCTTGTGGTCTTCGGAGGCAAACCGGTAGGTGGCGCCGTCATGGCTGGCGGTGATGGCGGCGTCGCCGGGAACCGGCCTGTTCATGGTGAAATAGGCGACTGGGTCATGTCCGTCGATGCCGAGGCCGGTCGTCGACATGTTGATCGTCTCGGCCGTTGCCGGAGCCGGCATGACGAGGGCGATTGCCGTCAGCAAGACACTCAGACCAAACAATGCGGTCCTGAAGAATGGGGGTGCGCGCATGATCCCGCCTCGTTCTGGGCGGCGTTGAGACTATTCGCCATGCCGCCAGGCCGCCGATGCGGCGAGACTACTGCATGGCGGCGATCAAGCGCCAATGAATTTGGCGTGAAATGTCGGGAGCAAGTCCGACGGATGGGTGCTTTAAAGTGAGGCCGGACGACGGATCTGGAAACCGGTCTTGTCCTGAACAAAGCCGCAATGGCGGTAGAAATCGAGGGTCGCGGGGTTCCTAGAGCCACTCAACAGCATCACCTTGTAACAACCGGCTTTCCAGGCGCAATCAAGACCATGCCGGATCAGGGCACCCGAGTAACCGCGCTGCCGGTGCGCCGCGTGCGTGACCACATTCTCGATCAAGGCGTAGGGCGCGCCGCCTCGGGTGAGGTTGGGGATGATGACCAGGGTTATGGTGGAGACCGCGCGTTCGCCCGAGAAGGCCAGAAACACTTTCATGCCGGGATGTGCGAGCATTTGGGTGAAGCGCTCGTGCGCAAGGGGCGCGCCCATCTCGGCGTCGTCCGGCTGCAACTCGCGGTAAAGATCCATCAGCGCGGACAGATCCTTCGGACCGGCCGCGCGGATATCGAAGCCTGCGCGAGCCATCAAGGTCATGTGTTCTTGTCGCCAAACAGCCGCTTGAGCATGTCGGCCATCGGCCCGGAGGTCGGCAGCGTCTTGGGCTGGGCACTGTTGCGGGCCTGGCGGATATGGGACTTTCCGGCCGGCGCCGGTTTGCCGCCATCAGCCGGTCCGGGTTTTTCAGTCCTGGCGGGCTTTGGATCGGCGGCGCCGGTGGCCAGCGCGATCTTGTTGAGAAAGCCCGCGTCGTCGCCTTTGGCGATCAACTCCGCATGATCGGCGATGGCGTCGAGCATCGGCTCCAGCCATTCGGCGTCGGATTTGGCGAAATCGCCCAGCACATGTGGGTTGACGCGGTCCTTGTGGCCGGGATGGCCGATGCCGATCCTCAGCCGCTTGTAGTCCTTGCCGCAATGGGCATCGATCGACTTCAAGCCATTGTGGCCGCCATGGCCGCCGCCGGTCTTGAGCTTGAGCTTGCCGGGTGCGAGATCCAGTTCGTCATGAATGACGATGATGTCGGCGGGACCGAGCTTGTAGAACCGCATGGCTTCGCCGACGCTGTCGCCCGACAGGTTCATGAAGGTCATGGGTTTGAGCAGCAGCACCTTGTCGCCGCCGAGCGTGCCTTCGGCGATCTCGCCGCGGAATTTTTTGGAAAACCCCGAAAACGAATGGCGGCGGGCGATTGCGTCCACCGCCATGAAGCCGACATTGTGCCGGTTTCTGGCGTATTGAGGGCCGGGATTTCCAAGTCCTGCGATGAGCAACATGGAAGCTGATCCTCAAATACGGGCCGGTACGGCCTATTCTTCGCTGTCGTCCTCATCCGCTTCGTCAGCATCATCAGCGGCATTGTCTTCGCTCTTGAGGCTGGCAGGGGAAGCGACGGTGGCGATGGTGAAGTCGCGATCGGTGATCGTCGGCTCGACGCCTTCCGGCAGGGTCACATGCGAAATGTGGATGCCGTCGCCGATTTCGAGGCCGGTGAGATCAACGGTGATCGCATCCGGGATCGCATTGGCCGGGCAGTGGCACTCGACCGTGTGACGCACGACGTTGAGAACGCCGCCGCGCTTGAGGCCGGGGGACTTCTCTTCGTTCTCGAAGTGAACCGGAACTTCAACGGTCACCTGGGTGTTCTTCGACACGCGCAGGAAATCGACATGCATCAGGAAGTCGCGGACCGGATCGAGCTGATAGTCCTTGGGCAGCACGCTGTGCTTCTTGCCGTCGACCACGATGGTCGCAAGCGTGGTGAGGAAGCCGCCAGCATGGATCTTCTTGCTGACTTCATTGCGCGAAAGCACAATGGAGATAGGGTCTTTCTTGTCACCATAGATGACAGCGGGAATCAAACCGTTGCGGCGAAGTTCACGGGCGGACCCCTTACCGACCTGTGCGCGCGCCTCGGCCTTGAGCTCATATGCTTGATTGCTCATGGCAATACCTTTCGAGGTTCTAATCTGGGGCTGTTTTGCGGCATCGGCTTGCACCGGTCCCAAAAAACATCAAGCGCCGCCTCCTTTGAAAGATGCGCGGCGCCTCATCCGCGTTGCCTCCAAGGGTGTCTGCACGGACGGGGCCGCTATAGCCGAGCAACCGCCCGATTGCAAGCTTTGCGGGCGGTTGCGGGGTCTATGAGGTGCGCGCTCAGAATTCTGGGATGAGCGGCAGCCCGGCAAGGGCGCCGGCAAAGCTTGCCGCCACAAGAGCCGTAAACAGGATCACCGCGATCCAGACGGCAGGCATTGCCAGACGCTGCGGCAGCAAAGCGCGAGCAAGCAGGGCCGCGACGGGCAGGAAGTGCAGGGCATGGGTGGCGAAGAAATGCGACACGCGCAGATCGCCCACCTCGCGCGACCAGCCGAGGATCGGCACCGTCGCGCCGCTCACCGGCACGCCAATCAGGTGACCGGACCGGGAAGCCAGAGTTCCCGCGACGACCAGTGTCAGCACGAAAGTCAGCACCAGTCCGAGGGATATGGACAGGTGCAGCGCCGGCGGAAGTCCGGTTCGCCGGTTGCGCCAGATGGCGATGCCATAAACAAGCGTTGCAGATGTGAGCAGGACAGCAAAAGCGCCCATGAGCGGATAGATTGCCTGCAGGAGCGGGTTGGCGACATTGAAATGCGAGGCGACGCCGAACATGGCGGCGCCGCCGATCCAGATGAGTTCCAAAATGATCGCCAGGACGACCATGCCGGAATAGAGGCGATAGACGCGCCGCCCGGTCATGCCGTCCGGCAGCCAGCGGGCGAAAAAGGCAAGCGTCAAGAGATAGAGGCAGAGCGCGATCTGGAACTTGACCGGCTTGACCCAGACATTCTCGCCCATGAACTCTCTCGGATCGACCGCCATGGCGGTCAGCGTGACGGCGAGCGACAGGCCGATCAGCAGCCCGGTCGCCGCAAATAGCGGCTCGGCGTCAAACAGGCCTGACTGCCGGGCCGGGCGGTGGGGATGAGCAAGGGCAAGATCGGTCATGCCGCACCTCCGGCGATCCGTGTTGCGAAGCGGCCATGCACCAGCCGGAGGCCCAGAAACGCCAGCAGGCCGATGGGACCAAACAGGAACGTGAGTACGAGGCAAGGTAGGACGAGCAGGTGCGGAAGAGATTCGCGCCGCGCCGTGCGCACTTCCCAGGCTCCGACGAACAGATCGAAGGCCAGGTAATGCAGCCAGCCGGCCAGGGCGATTGCCGGATTGGTGAAGAGCAGCATCACATCGGCGAGACTGCCGAACCCGCCTTCGGCGCCCGACCAGTTTGCGAGGATGAGCGCCGCGTAGGCGAGCGAGAGGATGACGGGAATGACAAGAGCAGCCGCCATCTGCGTGTAGCGCGGCGCCAGCGGCGACAGCGCCAGGGCCAGCCAGCCGGCGATCGCCACCGGACCTGAGAGTTGAAAGAGGGCATCGGGATGCATCGGAAATCTCCATCTGGACAGTGACTAGATCGAGGCTGACGCGTTATCTAGTCATTGTCAAGATTAATTTGACGCTGTCCAGATCGCGCGCTAGTGTCGCCCCATGCTCAAGACCAAGGACAGCTATCATCATGGCGACCTTCGCGCGGCGCTGATCACGGCGGGCGAGGCGGTGCTGGCCGAAACCGGCGTTGACGGGTTTTCGCTGCGCTCGGTGGCCAAGCGCGTTGGCGTCAGCCACTCCGCCCCGGCGCATCATTTTGGCGATGCGAAAGGCCTGCTCGATGCGTTGGCGACGGAAGGCTTCCGCCGGTTTCTCGCGGCCATGGAAGCGCGGCAGGCGGCGGAGCCGAGCGCTGAGCCGCGGAAGAAGCTGCTTGCCTCGGGCCTTGGCTATCTCGATTTCGCGGTCAGCTCGCCGGCCCTGTTCCGGCTGATGTTCGCGACCGAAAGATCCCAGGCCAAGTCGGAGGAACTGACTGCGGCCGCACGGGCGTCCTTCACGCATCTGGCCGACAGCGTCGCCCGGTTGCGCGGTGTGTCGCCCTATGAGGCGCCCGCGGTCATGACCGAAGTGATGGCGATCTGGAGCATGGTCCATGGCTTTTCCGAACTCTATGTGTCCGGACGACTCGGGGCCTTCGAATGCGAACCGCTGGCGGACCGGGACGGTTTTCTGGTCGAGATCCTCGACCGGGCGATCAGGTGATAGGCCCTCGCGCTGCCGCGGGTATTGTCATAAAACCACAGTGTTGATCTGACACAGGCTCGAATACCCACGCCAATCCGAGCCGTGCCTGGCTGCAGCGGGGCCGTCATTCACCCTCCGATCACTCCCCGATTTTCAGGAAGTTCCAAGTCATGAATCCCACGATTTCCCCTTCCTGGTCCGAACTCTTCCGCGTCTTCGGCCGTATCGGGCTTTTGTCCTTCGGGGGGCCTGCGGGACAGATCGCGCTGATGCACCGGGAACTGGTCGAGGAGCGGTCCTGGCTTGACGAGCCGCGATTCCTGCATGCGCTGAATTTCTGCATGCTGCTGCCCGGCCCCGAGGCGATGCAGCTTGCCACCTATTCCGGCTGGCTGCTGCGCGGCGTGGCGGGCGGGTTGCTTGCGGGTCTCCTGTTCATCCTGCCGGGCTTCGCCGTGATCATGGCGATGTCGGCGGTCTATTTTCATTTCGGCGACCTGACGGTGGTGGCGGGCGTGCTGTTCGGGCTGAAGGCGGCGGTGCTGGCCATTGTCGTCGAGGCGCTCATGAGGGTTTCAAGGCGGGCGCTCAAGACCCGGCTCGCCTGGACACTGGCGCTTCTCGCCTTCATCGCCATCGCCTTTCTCAAGCTGCCGTTTCCGCTGATCGTGCTCGGAGCGGGATTGATCGGCGTGCTGGCGCAGGCGCTGCGTCCCGCAGACCTCGCATCAGCCGACATGGGCTCGGATAATCCGACCTCAACCGACCTGCCTGGGCTCACAGGGCCCACCTTGCGGACACTCTCGGTCTGGGGCGCGGTGTGGCTTGTGCCGCTGGCGGTCCTTCTGGTCGTTCCCGGCGTGCCCGAGGCCCTGGCCGCCATGGCGCTGTTCTTCTCCAAGGCGGCGATCGTCACCTTCGGCGGCGCCTATGCGGTGCTGGCCTATGTCGGGCAGCAGGCGGTCGAGGTGCATGGCTGGCTGATGCCGGGCGACATGCTTGCGGGCCTGGGACTGGCGGAATCTACGCCCGGGCCGCTGATCCTGGTGCTTGTGTTCGTCGGTTTCCTGGGCGGCGCGCGCGAAGCCGGGCTCGATCCGCTCACCGGCGGCGTGCTGGGCGGATCGGTGGCGCTGTTCTTCACCTTCGCGCCGTGTTTCTTATGGATCTTCGCCGGCGCGCCGCATATCGAGCGGCTGCACTCCGTGCAATGGCTGACGGCGGGCCTTGCGGCGATCACCGCCGCGGTGGTCGGCGTCATCGCCAATCTCGCCGTCTGGTTTGCGCTGCACGTCCTGTTTGCCGATGTGGGGGAGGCGGCGTTGGGCCCGTTCACACTGCCGGTTCCGGAGCTTGCAACCCTGAATGTTGCAGCGCTGGCCATCGCGCTCGGCGCGGGCGTCGCGCTGCTGCGCTTTCATCTCAATCTGTTTCTGGTCCTCGGCGGCGCAACGCTGGCCGGCATTGCATCCACCATGCTGGTCTGATCGGTATCAGTCGAACAGGCTGGAGACCGATTGCTCCGCTGCGGTGCGGTTGATTGCCTCGCCTATCAGCGCGTCGGTTGAAATCACGCGGATATTGGACGCCGACTGGATTTCCTGTGTCGGCTGGATCGAGTCGGTGATCACCAGTTCCTTGAGCTTTGACGAGGCAACACGCGCCACCGCGCCGCCGGAGAGTACGCCATGGGTGATGTAGGCGGTCACCGATTTTGCGCCATTGGCAAGAAGCGCTTCGGCGGCGTTGCAGAGCGTGCCGCCGGAATCGACAATGTCGTCGATCAGGATGCAGTCCTTGCCGTCGACTTCGCCGATGATGTTCATCACCTCGGATTCGCCGGGACGGTCGCGGCGCTTGTCGACGATGGCGAGCAGCGAGCCCAGGCGCTTGCCGAGCGCCCGGGCGCGCACCACGCCGCCGACATCGGGCGAGACCACCATGACGTTTTCCAGCTCGTATTTCGACTTGATGTCGCGGGCTATCACCGGGATTGCGAACAGGTTGTCCGTCGGAATATCGAAGAAGCCCTGGATCTGGCCGGCATGCAGGTCGAGCGTGAGCACCCGGTCGGCACCTGCCTCGGTGATCAGGTTGGCCACCAGCTTGGCCGAAATCGGCGTGCGGCCGGAGGCGCGGCGGTCCTGGCGGGCATAGCCGAAATAGGGCAGGACGGCGGTGATGCGCCGCGCCGACGAACGCCGGAAGGCGTCGATCATGATCAGCAGTTCCATCAGGTGGTCATTGGTTGGATAGGAGGTCGACTGCAGGATGAAGACATCCTCGCCGCGGACATTCTCCTGGATCTCGACGAAGATCTCCTGGTCGGCGAAACGCCGCACGCTTGCCTTGCCCAGTGGTACGTTGAGATAATTGCAAATGGATTCCGCCAAACGACGGTTCGAGTTTCCTGCGAAAACCTTCATTTGGGACCGCCTGTTTTTCCCGCCGCGTCGCACCATGCGCAGGGTCACGCATGAGGACCGTGCGCCAATGCATTTGCCGGGGTTTTAGCGAGGGATTTGATCTTTGCAAGACCGCAAGCAGCAAGCGGGCGATTTTTCTGTTGAACGTGGTAATTATCTTGTGCCGGCAAAGTTCGGCACATCGTGCGGGGCTCAACCCCGGGTAGGCGTCGTCGGGCAGATTTAATTTTCTGATTGGAGCTAGAGCCCGCGCCAGGCGGCGTAATTTGCAATCGAATTGGTGGCGATTCGTTCCATCACTTCGGCCGAAATCGAAGCCCAGGGATCGCCCGATCCGCCGGCGGTCGCTTCCTGGCCCTGGATGCGGTGCAGCCGGTTGCCTGCGGGGTCAAGCACGTCCCAGACGTAGAAGACGGTTGCCTGCCCACCGAAATTGTCGGCGGAGAAATAGCCCTTCAGCACATGTTCGCCGCCGGGGTCGGAGGCGCTCAGAATGGCCAGGCCGCGATTGCGCGCCTCCACGGCGAGTTGCCGTGACAGCGGAGTGACCGCGTTCACCGGCGCGCCGATGACCGGCGTGAAGCGGATCCGCCCGCGCACCTGACCGTCGGGCAGGGAGGCCTGCGTCGACGTTGCCGATCCGGGCGCTGCGATCCCGGGGGATGTCCCTGGCGCCTGGGGCTGCGCACCGGGGAAGGCATCGACGGGTGCGGTGTTGTCGGTATTGGTCAGAGATGCGGACTCGCCGGGAATGGGCTGGAGGGTCTGTTCCGTGCTGTTGCAGCCTGCAATCAACATGGCCAGGACGCATGTCGCGCCAATGATTTTGATGCCCTGCATCATTTTGCCCACCTTTTCCCGGCATTGTTATGAAATCCCGGAGGCAGGCCTGTCAATCACTGATGGCTCCTGCAAGCCGCCGACCACGCTAATACCGGGCCGGCACGGCAATATGCCGCTACGCCACTATGCCGCTACGCCACGGTGATCAGTTCGAGGGACTTGGCCGAGAGCGATTCCGGCGCATCCTCCGTTGTCAGGTAGGTCTGTCCGAGGGTCATGGCGGCGCCGGCCTCGGAATCCATGATGATCATGTGCACGAACAGCGTCATGTCGGGTGCAATCACGATCGGGCTTCCGGCGTGGAACATCTGGTGCTCCATCCAGCTCGGGGTAAAGCGCGCGCCAAGCGAGTAGCCGCAGGCATTGAGCCGGTGGCGGGTCAGCCCGCGCCTGTCCATCACGTCGGAATGGGCGTCGAACACCTGGCCGAACGTGGTGCCCGGGCGCAGGATGGCGGTGATCTCGTCCAGCGCTTCCCGGCAGGCCTCGTAGAGCTCGACATGGCGCGGCGTCGGTTCTCCGACGATGATCGTGCGCATCATGGCGGCATGGTAGTGGGCAAACGACCCGGCCCATTCCAGCGTCAGCTGATCGTTCTCGTCGAGTTTCCTGCGCCCGGCCTTGTAGCGGCACAGAAGCGCGTCCTGACCGGAGCCGATGATGAATTCGTTGGCCGGATAGTCGCCGCCGCCGGAAAACACCGCGCCCTGCATTGCGGCCAGAATGGCGGCCTCGTCGCCGCCGGCCCCGATCAGCGGCAGGGCCGCGTCGAGTGCCGCATCCGCCAGCTCGGCCGCGCGCCGCACATGGGCGATTTCGGCGGGGCTTTTGATCAGTCTCAACTGGCTCACCAGATAGGACGCGTCGACCAGTTCGGCGAAGCTGTGAAGCTGGTTGTCGAGCTTGCGGCAATTGGCTCCGGTGAGCCCGTGGGTGTCGTATTCGACGCCGATGCGCTCGCCAAGCAGATCGAGATCGGACAGCAGGTTCTTGAGATCGAGCGCCGGGTCGGCATTGGTCCGGTCGGTCCACACGACAATGCGCTCGATGGTCGAGGTCTGGCGCGCCTGACGCAAATCGGCGGAGCGCGTCAGCAGGGTCATGGCGCCATCGGCCTTGACCACAAGGCACTGGAAGAAGCAGAAGCCGAATGTGTCGTAGCCGGTGAGCCAGTACATGCTCTCCTGGGCGAAGAGCAGCATGGCGTCGAGCTTCTCTTCCCGCATGCTGGCGGTCAGCCGTTCCAGGCGGGCGGCGAATTCCTCGCGTTCAAAATGCAGGGCCATGGGGTTCCTCCTTGATGGCTATGGCGGATATCTGCCGGCCGTAATCAGGTTCATTGCGATGGGTGGCGCGCCGATAGGAAAACCAGACTTCCTCATCCGCATAGGTGCAATCGGCAAGCATCTGGGCTTTCAGGCCGGCCGAGCGCAGCCTGTCGAGGGTGAATTGCCTCAGGTCGAACATGGCATGGCCCGGCCTCGGCGAGGCAAGGAAATAGGCTTCATGGGCGGGGTTGGTGTGGATGAACCGGGCGACGAATTCCGGGCCGACCTCGTAGCTTGGCTGGCTGATCGAGGGTCCCAGAACAGCCGAAATCCTGTCCGGTCGTGCGCCAAGGTCCTGCATCGCGGCGACGGTGCTCTCGAGCACGCCGTCAAACGCGCCGCGCCAGCCGGCATGGGCAGCCCCGATGACACGAGCTTTGGGATCGGCAAACAGCACCGGCCCGCAATCGGCCGTCAGCACGCCCAGCGCAAGTCCCGGCACATCGGTCACGATCGCGTCGGCCTCGGGCCGTTCGGCGCGGTTGTCGACGGTTGCGACATGCACCCGCGGCGAATGGACCTGGTGCACGGTGACCAGCCGGTCGGCCTCGAGCCCGAACCAGCGGCTTACCCGCGCCCGATTTTCCAGCACGTGATCGCGGTTGTCGCTCGAGCCAAGGCCGACGTTCAGGCCCCGGTAAAGTCCCTCGGAAACCCCTCCGGACCGGCTGAAGAAACCATGGGAGATGCCGCTGCCGGCGCAGACCTCATCAAGAAGCGTGCTCCGCACCGGGTCTGGCGCGTGGCCGTCAACCGTCATCTGTTATCCTCCCGCAGGTGTCAGGCCGCTGCGAATCCGAAGGCCCTTGCCAATCAGCGCGCAAATGGTGGCGATCACGACCGCGTCTGTCAATTCGTCCGTTCAGGTCGCCTGGTGCTCGAAGGGGGTGATCTTGACCGGGGCGCCGCTGATGGCAAGCACCTTGAACAACGCGCCCATGCGGCCTTCGCCTTCGCCGGCCAGCCGGTTGACCGCGTCGCGGATGGCGGCCTGGGTCAAAGCGTCACGCCCCGATCCGAGCGCGCCGGCGCGCTCGACAATGCCGAGTCCGACAAGAAACTCGCCTTGGGACAGGGGCCTGTGAACATGGGCGCCGACGGCCAGCGCCGCCTCGGCCAAGGCCTGGAAATCCACATGGCTGGTCAGATCAGCCTCGCCGGGACGGGCCAGCGGCGGGTCGTATTCGTGCCGGTAGATCGCCTGCAGCGTATCGCCGAAACCGGTGATGAGATGGCCGTAGTCGATCACCAGCGCGGTGCCGCCGTCGCGGACGATCTTTGCCGCCACGGTCTGCATGATGGCCGATCTTGCAGGCGACAGTTCAAAGACCTCGCCGTCAGGCACGCGCGTCTCCTCCACCGGAAGCAGCGTCGGATCGAAGTCGCCCGGCCCCAGGCCGAAGGCCAGCGATCCCGTCGCGTCGATGCCCACCACGCGCTCGCTGAACCCCTCGGGTGTCTTGACGAACTGGCGGATCGGCACCGCGTCGAACAGTTCATTGGCGACCATCAGGGTGAAACCGTCGGGCACGTCCTCGAACGATGCGTGCCAGGAGATGCGCTCCTTGTCGCGCACCAGCGTCTGGCGCTGCACATTGCGCAGCCGTTCGCTGGTCTCGACCATATGGACGCTGGCGCCCGCATGGAGCTCCGGCGCAATCCGGGCTATCACCCTCAGGGCGTCGGACATCAACGTGCCCCTGCCGGGTCCGATCTCGACGATCCGGACCTGTGACGGCGCGCCTTGCGCCCTCCAGGCGTTGACCAGATGAATGCCGATCATCTCGCCGAACAGCTGCGAGACCTCCGGCGCGGTGATGAAATCGCCGGACCGGCCGAAAGGTTCGCGGCTGTGGTAGTAGCCGTGGTCCGGGTCGGCGAGGCAGAGGGCGAAATAATCGGATATCCGCAACGGACCGGTCTGTTCGATCAGCCGGACGATCTTGTGTGCGAGCGGGGTCATGGCGGTGACTTTCCAGAACTTGTTCATGCATGCGCTCTTGCGCGCGACCCGGCGGTGGCGATCGCCCAGATCCCGACCGCCAGCATCGGCAGCGACAGCACCATGCCCATGGTCATCCAGCCGCCGGCCAGATAGCCCAGATGCGCGTCGGGCTCCCTGAAGAACTCCACGAAGATGCGCGACAGCGCATAGCCGCTGACAAAGACGCCCGAAACCAGTCCCGGCGATCTGAACGCCTGGTGGCGGTAGATCAGCCAGGCCAGCAATGCCAGCAGGAGCAGGCCTTCAAGTCCCGCCTCATAGAGCTGGGTTGGATGACGCGGGAAGGGGCCGCCGGTGGGAAACACGAAGGCCCAGGGCACATCGGTGAGCTTGCCCCACAATTCGGCATTGATGAAATTGGCCAGCCGCCCGAAAAACAGGCCCACCGGCACGACGGCGCAGACCACGTCGAACAGGTTGAACAGCGGGATCTGGCGCTTGCGGGCGAACAGGACCATGGCCGCAAGCGTGCCCAGCAATCCGCCGTGGAAGGACATGCCGCCATTCCAGATTTCGAGCGCCCTGAGCGGATTGGCCGAGACGGCGGCGAAGTCGTAGAACAGGATGTAGCCGATCCTGCCGCCGGCGACGATGCCGACGGTGGCCCAGATCAGAAAGTCGTCGATGTCGAGCGCAGAGATGCGCGAGCGATTTTCAGGCCAGAGCCGGCCGTTGCCGACCAGCATCCTGGCATAGCGCCAGCCGAGCAGGATGCCTGTCACATAAGCGAGACCGTACCAGCGTATCTGCACCGGGCCGATGGAAAAAATCACCGGATCAATGTCCGGAAAGGCCATCAGTGACATCAGCATTGCGGTCTGCTCCAAGGCGGCTTCCTTTCTTCAGGGCATGCGTCCATGGGGCGCTGGCCGGTATTTCGTCACGGCTTCAAGGCTATTTTCCGGCGGAGGACCCGCATGATCTGACCCACTGGCATGTCACACGGGCTTTGCGCAAGGCTTGCGGACCTGCGCTTTGGCTTGCAACTTGGCGCTCAAGTCCCTAATTCAAGGGGGACGGAAAGCCACTCGCAACAGCACCGGCCGCCACTGGTGCAGGGATGAAGACCATGAACAGCGGATCGAACCGAATTCTCGACGAACTTGCCAAGCTGATGACAGATGCGGCCGGGGCGGCGCAGGGCGTCCAGCGCGAAATGGAGACTGCAATGCGCAGTCAGTTCGAAAAGCTTCTCAATTCGATGGATCTGGTCAAGCGCGAGGAATTCGAGGCGGTTCGCGACATGGCGATCAAGGCGCGGGAAGAGAATGACGCGCTGTCGGCGCGGCTTGAAAAACTCGAGCAATCTGCCTCGCCATCGCCCGCTTCGACGGCTGCGGAGGCGGCAAAACCAACGACCGCCAGGCGGGGGCCGCGCAATAAGCCCTGAGCGGCGGTTTTACCCGATTTTTTTTGCACAGGTTGTCCACTGCTGGCCGAGGCTCAAAAAGCCTTTTGCGTGAGTCAGTTATGAGTCCCGGCGGAATCAGTTTCGCAGCTTGGTCCACAGGCTGGAACTGACAAAATGCAACCGGGGGACTGGCGCTCGGACTCTGCATTTATACACTGATTCTAAATGATGATTCGGAACGGGCGGCAAGCGGCCCCGGTGGGAGTCGCAAATGCGGACACCTCGGGACACCGGTGAATCGCGCGTCGAAGATGAATCCGCCGGGCACCGTTCAGTGCGGTTGGCCAGGGCGGTGGAAATGAACAAGGTGGGGCATGAATCTCAGTAATATCGAATTCGAACGGCACTCCAATCCGGTAGACATGATCGAATTCGTGGCGGCGGCCAACGACTGGACGTTCGAACGCTCCGGCGAACACGAGATCGCAATGACCGTCGAGGGGCACTGGACCGACTATCATGTCTCGTTCTCCTGGATGGAGGATTGCGAGGCGCTGCATATCGCCAGCGCCTTCGACATCAAGGTGCCCGAAGCCCGCGTCACCGAGGTGATGAAGCTGTTGTCGCATGTCAACGGCCAGGTCCTGATGGGGCATTTCGACCTGTGGCAGCAGGAGCATGTCATCATCTTCCGCCAGTCGCTGCTTCTGGCCGGCGGCGCCGAGCCGACCAACCGGCAGGTCGAGGTGCTGTTGTCCAATGCGCTCGATTCCTGCGAGGCCTATTTCCAGGCGTTCCAGTTTGTCGTCTGGTCCGGCATGGAGGCCAAGGCGGCGATCACCGCGGTGATGTTCGAAACCCGCGGCGAGGCGTGAAATGATTTCGGCCGCCAATCCTCTCGTTCTTGTCGGCGCGGGCAACATGGGCGGCGCCATGCTTAGCGGCTGGCTTGATTCGGGCATCGATCCGGCTTCCATCGTGGTGATCGACCCCAAGACCACCGACGCCATGTCGCTGCGGCTGGCATCGGCGAAGGTGCGGCTGGAGAGCGCGGCGCCGGACGGGCTGGTCGCGGGCATCCTGATGCTGGCGGTCAAGCCGCAGATCATGGACGCCGTCGTGGCGGGCCTCGGCGGGCTGGTCGGGCCTCAGACCGTCACGCTGTCGATCGCGGCGGGCAAGACGATCTCCTATTTCGAGGAGCGTCTCGGCGGCGCGGTGGTGCGCACCATTCCCAATACGCCGTCGATGATCGGCCGCGGCATCACCGGCGCGGTCGCCAATTCGGCCGTCAGCGCCCAGGCGAAAGCCGAAATCGACCGGTTGCTCTCGGTCTGCGGCCCGGTCGAATGGGTCGAGGACGAGGCGCTGATCGACGCCATCACGGCGGTGTCGGGCAGCGGCCCGGCCTATGTTTTCTATCTGGTCGAGTGCATGGCGGAGGCGGGGCGCAAATGCGGCCTGCCGGCGGACCTCGCCATGCGCCTGGCACGCGCGACCGTCACGGGGGCAGGTGAACTGATGCACCAGTCCCCGGACGGCGCTGCGACACTCCGGCAGAACGTCACCTCGCCCAACGGCACCACGGCGGCGGCGCTTGCCGTCCTGATGGCCGATGACGGCATTCAGCCGCTGTTCGACGCGGCCCTGAAGGCTGCGGCGGACCGGTCCCGGGAACTCGCCGGCTGATCCGAACCTGAGACGGGGACCTCCATGACCGAAACCATCACCTGGGACGATTTCGAGAAAGTCGACATCCGATGCGGCACCGTGGTCGCGGCGGAGCCGTTTCCGCAGGCGCGCAAGCCGGCCTACAAGCTCAGGATCGATTTCGGCCCCGAGATCGGCGAGAAGAAATCCTCCGCCCAGATCACCGTGCACTATTCCGCCGACGAGCTTGTCGGGCGCCGGGTGATGGCGGTGGTCAATTTTCCGCCACGCCAGATCGGTCCGTTCATGTCGGAAGTGCTGACGCTGGGCTTTCATGACGCGGACGGCGCGGTGGTGCTGGCGGGCGTGGACAGGACCGTTCCGGACGGTTCGCGGCTGCTGTAGGCTGCGCCAGATCCGGAACCCACTCCATATTTCCTAATGTCCTACGCCGGCAGCCGCACCGTGGCGCGCAGGCCGCCCATGGCGCTGTCGGACAGCGTCACGTCGCCGCCATGGCTGCGGGCGATGTCGCGGACGATCGCCAGTCCCAGCCCGGTTCCCGTCTCGTCCTGGTTGCGCGCCGCGTCAAGCCGGTAGAACGGCCGGAAAACGTCCTCGCGCGCATCGGCGGGAATCCCCGGCCCGTCGTCATCGATGGCGATGGTCAGCCATTTGCCGCGATTCTGCGCCTCGATGTGGACCTCGTCGGCATGGCGCGTGGCGTTGGAGACGAGGTTGGTGAGCAGCCGGGCGAAGGCGTTGGGCCGCACATAGATCTCGTCATCGCCTTCGACCGAGACGTTGACCGTGGCGCCGCGCAGGCGCCCGTCGGCGGCGACCTTCTCGACAATGGTTCTCAGGTTCACCGTGCCGACGTCCTCCTCGGCCTCGCCACGGGCAAAGGACAGATAGCTGTCGAGCATCGACTGCATGTCGTCGATGTCCTTGTTCAACTCGTCGATCTCGGGGCCGTCACCGACCAGAGCCAGCTGCAGCCGGAAGCGGGTGAGGATGGTGCGCAGGTCGTGGCTGACGCCCGAAAGCATGGCCGTGCGCTGTTCGATCTGCCGCTCGATGCGTTCGCGCATCTTGATGAAGGCGACGCCAGCGCGGCGGACCTCGTCGGCGCCGCGGGGCCGGAAGTCGTCGGGCATGCGCTGTCCCTTGCCGAAGCTTTCGGCGGCCTGGGTCAGTTTCAGGATCGGCCGGATCTGGCCGCGCAGGAACAGGATGGCGATGACGAGGAGCACCAGCGAGGTGCCCACCATCCAGAGCAGGAAGATATGGGTGTTGGAGGCATAGGCCTGGCTGCGCTTGGCGAAGACCCTCAGAATCTTGTTGTCGAGCTTGATCCGCACCTCGACGATGTTGGAATTGCCCACCGTGTCGATCCAGTAGGGCAGCCGGATCTGGCGGGTGATCTCCTCGCTCAGGATCTGGTCGAGAATCGAGAAGAACGGCTTGGGTCGCGGCGCGGGCAGGTCGCCCGGCGGCTCGATGGCGATGTTGAGCTCCAGCCGCTCGCGGGCAATGCGGATGATGTCGTCATAGGACTGTTCCTGCGGATAGGTGGCGAGCACATCAATGATCGCGGCGATATCGCGGGTCACGGCCATCGACAGCCGCTGGGTCACGGTCTGCCAGTGCCGCTCCATGAAGACGAAGGCGATGACCGACTGCAAGATCACCATCGGAACGATGATGATCAGCAGCGCGCGCGCATAGAGCCGTGTCGGGATCCGCTTGGTGAACCAGCGCGTGAAGCGGCGCAAACCGCTGGGCGGATAGCGTTCATATTCCCGGCGAATGGAGTCGATGCTGGCCATGCTGTGTCGCCTCACCCCCTGGATTTGCGTGTCGCGGCGAGACCGGCCGCTGATTTGCTTATAGCGTCCGCAGGGGGCAGAGTGCTAGAGTATGTGAACAGTCAAAGGTGAAATGCGGGGAGCATGGAACTGGCGCTGGTCATATTGGACTTTAGTTGAAGAGGGCCTTGGGTTGTCTTATCCGCCCGCTTGCTAAATATTTCATATGTCAAAGTTTGAATGCCAACCAAATGGGAGGATTGGGCATGCAAGATCAAAACGAGAAGTCCGTTTCACGGCGGTCGTTTCTGAAGAAGGGTTCGATGCTGGGAGGCGTTGCAGCCGCGGGCGCCCTGTCCGCTCCGGCGGTGCTGGCGCAGGCGCCGCTGGTGGTGAAGATGCAGACCTCGTGGCCGGCCTCCGACATCTGGATGGACTTCGCGCGCGAATACACCACCCGGGTCGAGGAGATGTCCGGTGGCCGCGTTCAGATCGACCTTCTGCCCGCCGGCGCGGTTGTCGGCGCGTTCCAGGTCATGGATGCCTGCAACGACGGCGTGATCGATGCGGCCCATACGGTGCCGGTCTACTGGTACGGCAAGTCCAAGGCGGCTTCGTTCTTCGGCACCGGCCCGGTCTTCGGCGGCTCGGCGACGACGATGCTGGGCTGGTTCTATCAGGGCGGCGGCGCGGAGCTTTACCGCGAACTGACGCAGGACGTGCTTGGCCTCAACGTCTATGGCTTCATGGGCATGCCGATGCCGGCGCAGCCCTTCGGCTGGTTCAAGGGCGAGGTCAACTCGCCGGCTGACCTGCAGGGCTTCAAGTATCGCACCGTCGGCCTTGCAGCCGACCTGCTCCAGGAGATGGGCATGTCTGTCGCCCAGCTTCCGGGCGGTGAAATCGTTCCGGCCATGGAACGCGGCGTGATCGACGCCTTCGAGTTCAACAACCCGTCGTCCGACCGTCGTTTCGGGGCGCAGGACGTGGCCAAGAACTACTATCTCTCGTCCTACCACCAGGCGTCGGAAGCCTTCGAGTTCATCTTCAACAAGGACTTCATGGACGATCTGGAGCCCGATCTTCAGGCGATCATGAAATATGCCGTCGAGGCCTCGGCGACATCGAACCTCGCGCTTGCGATGCGCGAATATTCGAAGGACCTTGCCGAACTGCAGGCCGATGACGGCGTCACCGTCCACCGCACGTCGAAGGAAATCCTCGCCGCGCAGCTGGAAGCATGGGACACGCTGATTACCGACCTGGAAGGCGATGCCTTCAACAAGAAGGTCATGGACAGCCAGCGCGCATGGGTCGAGCAGGTCGCCTATTATGAGCTGATGAACGCTCCGGACCTCGGCCTTGCCTATGAGCACTACTTCCCGGGCAAGCTGAAGATGTAATCCTCACGGGTTGATTGCTGCAATGATCCGGCGGGCCATGTCCGCCGGATCTCCCGGTGGCCTGACCGGAGCAAATGGGTTCCCATCTGTTCCAACAGGCGGTCTGCCAGCTATTTATCTGGTGGGGCGTCTGTCAGCCGGGGACCATCCTCGGATCGTATCACCTGCACGGAAAAGTGGCTGAACATGGTTCAATATATCCGTTTTGCCGACACCTTGTCGGCGGTCTTCGGCAAGGCCTTCGCCTGGCTGATCATAATGATGGCTTTCGGCACGGGCTATGAAGTGGTCTCGCGTTATCTCTTCAATGCCCCGACACCCTGGGCGCTCGACATCTCCTTCATCATGTACGGCTCGCTGTTCATGATGGCCGGCGCCTACACGCTGTCGCGCGGCGGTCACGTGCGCGGCGACTTCATCTACCGCCTATGGCGACCGCAGACCCAGGCGAAGGTGGATCTGGTGCTCTACCTGTTCTTCTTCTTTCCCGGGGTGACTGCGTTGATCGTGACGGGCTGGAAATACGCCTCGCGTTCCTGGGGGTACGGCGAGGTCAGCGTCAACAGTCCCGCAGGCATCCCGATCTACCAGTTCAAGACGGTGATCATGGCTGCGGGCATCCTGCTGTTCATCCAGGGCATTGCCCAGGTTTTCCGCTGCATTGTCTGCATGCGCACCGGCGAGTGGATCGAGGCCGATGAAGACGTGCGCGAGACAGAAGATCTGTTGATGAAAAAGGCCGACGAGGCCGAGACTGGCGGACACGTATGACCGACCCTCAAATTGCCCTGATGATGCTGGGCCTGTTCATCTTTCTGGTGTTTCTGGGCTTTCCGATCGCTTTCACGCTGATGGCCATGGGCATCGGCTTTGGCTACTACGCCTATTACGAACCGTCACGGATGTGGCGCTCCTATTTCCGGCTCGATGAGATGGCGCCCGCCTGGGACAGTTTCACCCTGTGGATCGAGGGGTTCTTCAACAACCGCATCTTCGATTTGTTCATCAACCAGACCTACACGGTGATGTCCAACGAGGTGCTGACGGCGGTGCCGCTGTTCCTGTTCATGGGATATATTGTCGAGCGCGCCAACATCGTCGACCGGCTGTTCACCACTCTCAATCTCGCCTCCAAGCGGATTCCGGGCTCCATGGGCGTGGCCGCGCTGATCACCTGCGCGCTGTTTGCCACCGCCACCGGCATTGTCGGCGCGGTGGTCACGCTGATGGGTCTGCTGGCGCTGCCGGCGATGCTGAAGGCGCGCTACGATCCGGCCTTCGCCTCGGGCATCATCTGCGCCGGCGGCACGCTCGGCATCCTGATCCCGCCCTCGATCATGCTGATCGTCTACGCGGCGTCGTCGGGAGTTTCGATCGTCAAGCTCTATGCCGGTGCGCTCCTGCCCGGCTTCACGCTCGTCGGTCTCTACCTGATCTACATCGTCGGTCGTTCGATCCTGCAGCCCAGCGTCGCGCCGCGTCCGACCGACGAGGAGGTGCCCGACGTGCCGATCGGCCGGTTGGTGTTCCTGATCGCGACATCGTTCTTTCCGCTGGCGTTTCTGATCATATCGGTGCTGGGTTCGATCCTGTTCGGCCTGGCAACGCCGACCGAGGCCGCCTCCATCGGTGCGCTTGGCGGCATGGTTCTGGCCATTGCCTACGGGGCCATGACCTGGCAGCGGCTCAGGGAAAGCGTCTATCTGACGGTGCGCACGACCGCCATGGTGTGCTGGCTGTTCGTTGGCTCCTACGTCTTCTCGTCGGTGTTTTCCTATCTCGGTGGCGAACACATCATCTCGGAATTCGTGATGGGACTGGACCTCACCCCGTTCCAGTTCCTGCTGCTGGCGCAGTTGATCATCTTCCTGCTCGGATGGCCGCTGGAATGGTCGGAGATCATCATCATCTTCGTGCCGATCTTCCTGCCGCTGCTGGCGATCTTCGACATCGATCCGCTGTTCTTCGGCATCCTTGTGGCGCTCAACCTGCAGACCTCGTTCCTGACCCCGCCGATGGCGATGTCGGCCTATTACCTCAAGGGGATAGCGCCCCCGGAGGTGAGGTTGACGCAGATCTTCTCGGGCGTGATGCCGTTCCTGTTCATGGTCTTCATCTGCATGGGCCTGATGTATGCGTTCCCGCAGATCGTCTACTACCTGCCGGACCTGTTCTATGGCCGCTGACAAGCTGAAGGCAGGTCTCAGCGCGGTCGAGGCGCGGGATCGCATGGCCAGTGGCGCGTTGAACGTCACCGACTATGTGAAGGCATGTCTCGACAGGATCGCGGCGCTCGATGGCGAGATCCAGGCGTTTGAATGGGTCGATCCGGCCTTCGCCATGCGCCAGGCCGAAATGGCGGACGCGCATCGCCGCTCGGGTCGCCCGATCGGACCGTTGCACGGGGTGCCGGTGGCGTTAAAGGACGTCATCGACACCAGGGGCATCCCGACCGCCAACGGCACCGTCGTCGATGCCGGTCGCGTGCCCGACCGCGACGCGATGATCGTCGGCAGGCTGCGGGCGGCGGGCGCCATCATTCTGGGCAAGACGGTCAGCACGGAACTGGCGTTCCTGCATCCCGGCAAGACCCGCAATCCGGTCAACCCGGAGCATACGCCCGGGGGCTCGTCCTCGGGGTCGGCCGCGGCGGTCGCCGCGGGCATGACGCCGCTGGCGGTGGGCACCCAGACCGGCGGCTCGGTGATACGGCCCGCCTCCTTCTGCGGCATCACCGGCTTCCTGCCGTCGTCGGGCAGCATTTCGCGCACCGGCATCCTGGCGCAGTCGCCGACGCTCGACCGGGTCGGCGTCTTTGCGCGATCGGTCGAGGACGCGGCGATGCTGGCCGATGTGCTGTTCGGGCATGACGAACTCGACGCGTCGACGGCGCCGGCGCCGCATCCGCAGCTTCTCGCCACGGCCTGCACCGAGGCGCCCGTCACGCCGATGTTCGCCTTCGTCCGCACGCCCTACTGGCACAAGGCAGGCGAGCCGTGCCGGTTGGCGATGGAGGAACTCGTCGAGCATCTGGGCGAGGGCTGCTTCGAGGCGCCTCTCCCGGACGCCTTTAGCGAGGCGGCGAGCGTGCGCGAGCGGATCAATCTGGCGGAAATGTCGAAGACCTATCACCGCTATTCCCGCGATGGCGGCGAGCAACTGTCGCCGGAGCTCTGCGAAGCCCTCGACCGGGGCAGCAAGGTGCTTGCGCATGATTACATCGCAGCGCTCGACTGGCCCGACTATCTCTATGCCGGGCTGGGGGAGATCTTCCAGCGCTGTGACGCCATCATCACACCCGCGGCAACGGGGCCGGCGCCAAGGGGGCTGGAAAGCACGGGCGATCCGGTGTTCAATGTGATCTGGACATTGTGCGGCACGCCCGTCATCACGCTGCCGCTGTTTTCTGACGAAGACGGGATGCCGATGGGCGTGCAGCTGGTCGGTCCGCGCGGCGGCGACGCCCGCCTGCTCAGAACCGCGAGATGGCTGATGAAGCACCTCGAAACCGACGGCCAGGGAGGCTAGAGACCATGGAACGGATTCTCACGATCATCGCATTTGTCATCCTCTGCGGCTTTCTGGGCGTGCTGATTGTGAAACTGCCGAGACTGGATCTCGGCATCGTCATCGGCGTCACGGTGCTGATGGCGTTTTACGACCTGTTCATCCACAAACGGCGGTCGCGCTAGCGCGGTGCGCGTTGGCGGCGCGGCCCGACCCCTGGATATTCAAGCCGGACCCGACGGAGCCTGAAAATGAAACAGCCCCGCGGAAATCCTCCGCGGGGCTGTCTTTTGTTGGTTCCGGCGCCTGGGCAGGCGCGCGGGTCAGGCGTCAGGCAGCCCGCGACGTTTGTGCCGGGGCATGTCCGGCTGCGTTGGTCGCGCCGACATCGAAGCGGCCGATCATGTTGGTCAGTTTCTGGGCGCTGGCGGAAAGCTGGTGCATGGCGGCGGTGGCCTCCTCGACCATCGCGGCGTTCTGCTGGGTGACCTGGTCCATCTGGTTGACCGCGGTGTTGATCTCGGCCAGGCCGGTGGTCTGCTCGCGGGCCGAGGTTGCGATGGCGGCGATGTGCCCGTTGATGGCCACAACCTGCTCGGAGATGGCGCCGAGCGCCTTGCCGGTCTCGTTGACCAGCACCACGCCGCCCGAGACTTCCTCGCCGGATTTGTTGATCAGCACCTTGATGTCCTTGGCGGCGCTCGCCGAGCGCTGCGCAAGTTCCCGCACTTCCTGGGCGACGACGGCGAAGCCGCGACCGGCCTCCCCGGCGCGGGCGGCCTCGACGCCGGCGTTGAGCGCCAGCAGGTTGGTCTGGAAGGCGATCTCGTCGATGACATTGATGATCTTGGAGATCTCGCCCGAAGCCGATTCAATCCGCGACATGGCCTGAACGGCGTTGGACACCACTTCGCGCGAGCTGACCGTGCTGGACTGTGCCTGTTCGGCCATTCCCTGCGCTTCCTCGGCGCGGCTTGCGGCATTGCGGACGGTGGCGGTGATCTCGTCGAGCGCCGCCGAAGTCTGCTCGAGCGAGGCTGCCTGCTGTTCGGTCCGGCGCGACAGATCGTCGGTCGCGGCCTGCATTTCCGAAGCGCCGGCATTGATCCCGTGGGTCTCGCCGCTCAGTTCCACCATGGTGCAGCTCAGGCGCTCGGCGGCGTTGTTGAAATCGGTCCGCAGTTTTTCCAGCTCGCCGGAGAACGGCTGGGTGATACGGACCTGCAAATTGCCGTTGCTCATTTCGCTCAGGCCTGCGCCCAGCTGCGACACGGCTGTCTCCATCTCGCGGTCGTGAGCGGCCTTCTCGGCTTCCCGGCGCTGGCGCTCGCTCTCGGTCTGCGTCCGGTTCTGCGACGCATCGGCCTCCAGACTGCGCTTGTCCAGGGCGCCGTCGCGCAGAACCGTCAGGGCTCGGGCAAGCGCGCCGATCTCGTTGCGCTGGGTATGTCCGGGAACCTCGATGTCGAGATTGCCGTCGGCAAGCGCCGTTGCGACCTGGGTCAGGCGGGGAATGCCGCCCAGCACCTGCTTGGTGACCAGAATGGCGACGGCGGTGGCGCCGAGCAGAACCAGAATGGCGACGATGCCGATGGTCCAGGCAATCTGGCCGGCGATGGCGTCGATCTCGGCCGAGCGGACGCCGGCATACAGGATGCCGATGGTTTCGCCCGTCGGTGCAAAGATCGGCTCGTAGATGGTGTAGTAGGGCGTCCCCAGGATCACCGCCTCGCCGCGGAAGGTCTTGCCCTGGGTCAGCAGCGGATAGACCGGGCCGTTCTGCCCCAGCGGGGTGCCGACGGCGCGGCTGCCGTCGGGCTTGATGATATTGGTGGTCCTGCGCCAGAAATCCTTGGTTTCGGGATCCCAGGCGAAGATGGTCGCGGTCTGGCCGGTCATCCGGCCAATGGTGTCGATCATCTCATGGCTGTCGAATTCGCCGGGAATGGAGTTCATTTCAATGCGCTCGACATTGCCGTCGCCGGCCCAGCTCACCGCCGTGTCCTGTAGGTCGCGCGCCGCGATCGTGGCGGCTGTGCGCAGGCTGGCGTTCTGGCTGTCGATGGCCTGTTCCTGGATGCGGGCGCCGATATTGGCGGACACCGCCAGGCCGACGACCCCCAGGGCGATAAGCAGAATGGCGACGGTCATCACCGTGACAGTCTTGACGAGTCCGAATCTTGAAAAAATCGACATCTTTGTCCCTCTATTTTGGGACCAAGATAGACAGGTATCCTTAATGAAAGCTAAGGATGACCAGTAAGATTTAAGGTGTTCCTGAAACCGGACAGTAATACTAGACCGTTGTTTCCACGCTCAGCCGGTAGCCGATGCCGCGCACGGTCTGCAGCCAGACCGGATTGGCGGGATCCTCTTCGATCTTGCGTCTCAGCCGATTGATCTGCACGTCGATGGTGCGCTCGCCGACCTCGATGTCGGCGCCGACGAGTTCGTGGCGCGGCACCGTGTCGCCGGCGTTCTCGGCGAAGGTGACCATGATCTCGCGCTCGCGGTCGGTGAGCCGTACCGGTTCGCCGGATCTTTTCAGTTCGCGCCGGGCAATCACGAAGGTGTAGGGGCCGAACACCACCTGCTCGACCTTCGGCGTCGCCGGTTGTCCGCCGCGCTTGAGGATGTTGTTGATCCTGAGCACCAGTTCGCGCGGATTGAACGGCTTGGGGAGATAGTCATCGGCGCCCGCTTCGAGCCCGTCTATCCGGGCATCGCCCTCGGCCAGCGCCGTCAGCATCAGGATCGGGACGGTCTTGATCTCGCGCAAGGACCGGGTCAGCGACAAGCCGCTTTCGCCCGGCATCATCACGTCGATGATGAGCATGTCGAAATCGATGCCCTCAAGCTTGCGTCGCGCCTCGGCGGCGTCGGCGGCGGTGGTGATGCGGAAGCCCTCTCCGGTAAGGTAGCGCGAGAGCAGGTCGCGGATTCTTGTGTCGTCGTCGACCACCAGAAGGTGAGCGGCGTCGTCGCCTGGCAAGGGGTTGGTCATCTCGTTATCCCTCATTCAGCCGTTGTCCCGGCAACACTTAGTCTGGCGCAACGGTGCGCGCTGCGGGATTGATCATACCGGAAAGAAACGCCTTGACCACGGCCCGCCCGTCTTTGTCCAGACCTTCCAGTGCATTGGCGATACGGCAAGACTGTGGCCTTGCGAGCGCCAGGGCGAATTCGCGGCCGCGGCGCGTCGGATACAGCCTGCGCTGCCTGCGATCCTCGGGGCCTGCGACCTGGGCGACATAGCCTGAATCGATCAGCTCCTTGAGCACCCGGGCCAGCGACTGCTTGGTGATCTTCAGCGTTTCGAGCAGGGCGGCGACCGTCAGTCCGGGCTCACGATTGACGAAATGGACGACGCGATGATGCGCCCGGCCGAAGCCGGAGGTGTCGAGAATGGCGTCCGGATCTGAAATGAAATCACGATAGGCGAAGAACAGCAGTTCGATGATCTCGAAATCGATCTCTTCTGCGTCACCCATCGGCTGGGTGAGAATCTCGTCGGATGCGGGCATGATCTTGCCGTCACGGTTCATGGCGACATTTCCTTTCGAATATGTCAGTTATGTTGACATAAATTGGCGCAATTGCTAGCTTTGAAATGCGCGCAAGGCAAACTGGCTTTGCCCGCCGGCTTGGCATTGCCCGTTTCCGGCGCCGATTCTGGCGCATGGCCCTGCGGTCACCGACACCGGCTTCAGACAACAGCATCACGGCGGCATACCGCCTGGGAGGAAACGCGATGGCGTCGGTACCTTTTGACCAGCTCGAAGGTGAAATCTGGTTCAATGGCGAATTCGTGCCGTGGAAGGATGCAAAGATCCACGTGCTGACCCACGGGCTGCATTACGCCAGCGCCGTGTTCGAGGGCGAGCGCGCCTATGGCGGCGAGATCTTCAAGCTCACCGAGCACACCGAGCGGCTGCACATGTCGGGCGATATTCTCGGCTTCAAGATCCCCTACAGCGTGGCCGAGATCGACCAGGCCTGCACCGAGCTTCTGGCCCGGCAAGGGTTGGCGGATGCCTATGTCCGGCCGATCGCCTGGCGCGGCTCGGAGATGATGGGGGTTTCGGCGCAGAAGAACCGGATCAACCTGGCCATCGCCATCTGGCAGTGGCCGAGCTATTTCAATCCGGAAGAGCGGATGAAGGGCATTCGCCTGGATATCGCCGAATACTGCCGGCCCGACCCGCGCACCGCACCATCGAAATCCAAGGCCGCCGGGCTCTACATGATCTGCACCCTGTCCAAGCACCGCGCCGAGGAGCGCGGCTATGCCGATGCGCTGATGCTCGACTGGCGCGGCCGGGTGGCCGAAGCCACCGGCGCCAACATCTTCTTCGTGAAGGACGGCAAGATCCACACGCCGGATCCGGACTGCTTTCTTGACGGCATCACCCGGCGCACGGTGATCGGGCTGGCGAAGAAACGCGGCTACGAGGTGATTGAGCGGGCGATCATGCCCGAGGAACTCGATGGCTTCGAGCAGTGCTTCCTCACCGGCACGGCGGCCGAAGTCACGCCGGTGTCGGAGATTGGCCCGCACCGCTTCACCGTGGGCGAGATCGCCAGGAACCTGGTCACCGACTACATGGCCGAGGTCCAGCCCAGGAAGGCTGCGGCAGAGTAGTATCTAGAGACTTTCACAGATCCGCCGGCGCCATCCTTTGATGACGCCGGCGGTTTGCGTTTTATGGTAATCGCTTACTCGGCAGCGTCGTTGAACACGCCGCGGCGGATCTGGTCTTCCTCGATGGATTCGAACAGGGCGCGGAAATTGCCCTCGCCAAAGCCCTCGTCGCCCTTGCGCTGGATGAATTCGAAGAAGATCGGCCCGATCACCGTCTTGGAAAACACCTGCAGCAGGATCTTGGTCATGCCGCCGTCGATCACGCCTTCGCCGTCGATCAGGATACCGTGCTTCTTGAGCTTGTCGATCGGCTCGTCATGGCCGTGCACCCGGGTCTTCGACTGCTCATAATAGGTGTCGGGCGGGCCGGGCATGAACCTGACGCCCTTCTCTGCAATCCAGTCGGTCGCGGCATAGATATCGTCGGTGCCGACCGCGATGTGCTGGATGCCTTCGCCATTGTATTTGCGCAGGAATTCCTCGATCTGGCTCTTGTCGTCGGTGGATTCGTTGAGCGGGATGCGGATCCGGCCGCAGGGCGAGGTGATGGCGCGCGAGACGAGCCCCGTCAGCTTGCCCTCGATGTCGAAGAAATGGATCTGCTTGAAGTTGAACAGGTCGCGGTAGAAATCCCACCACTTGTCCATGTTGCCGCGAATGACATTGTGGGTCAGGTGGTCGAGATAATAGAAGCCCGCGCCTTCGGGCCTGGGGTCGCGTTCGCCAAGCCACTCGAAATCCGCGTCATAGACCGAGCCCTCGTCGCCCCAGGTGTCGACGAAATAGAGCAGCGATCCGCCGATGCCGACGATGGCCGGAACGTCGAGCGTCTTGTCGGAACCGGTGTATTCCTCGGCGCCCTTCGACACCGCATGCGCCAGCGCCTGCTTCGCGTCGGCGACACGCCAGGCCATGGACGGGGCGCAGGGGCCGTGGGTGTCGACAAAACGGTCGGCAAACGAGCCCTTCTCGGCGTTGAGGATGTAGTTGATGTCGCCCTGCCGCCAGACGGTGATGGCCTTGTCGCGATGGCGCGCGACGGGTTCATAGCCCATGCGGGCAAACAGCGCTTCGAGCGCTTCGGGATCGGGGTGGGCAAACTCGACGAATTCGAAGCCGTTCGTGCCGGCCGGATTGTCTTCGGAAATCTTGGCGCGCGGCGCATCGTGGGGGAACGGGCCCATCGTCTCTCTCCTCTTTTCTGGTCCGCGCGGATCATGCCCGCCCGCGCTTGTTGACTGATGCGCATGATGCGGCATATTTGCTGCAAGGTGCATGCGTTGATCGCGGGTTTGGGCCAATCAATGCATGTTGCGTGCAATCCTGCAGCAAAAAGGGAGAATTCCGTGCATCTCGATGAATTCGACCGAAAGCTGCTGCGGCTGTTGCAGCAGGACGGGCGGCTCACCAACAACGAGCTGTCGCAGAAGATCAACCTGTCGGCGTCGCAATGCTCGCGCCGGCGCACCCGGCTTGAGCAGGAGGGCTACATCAAGGGCTACCGGGCCCATCTCGACCGCGAGAAGCTCGGCATCGGCATCGTCAACCTGATCACGGTGACGCTCGCCACCCACAACCGCGACAACGCCCAGCGCTTCGCCCGGCTGATCGGCGGCCTGCCGGAGGTGCTCGAAGCCTATTCGCTGACCGGCGAGATGGACTACATCATCAAGGTGGTGACGCCGGACCTGCGCTCGCTGTCGGCCTTTGTCAGCGATGTGCTGCTGCCGCATGAATCGGTCCAGCACGTCAAGACGGCGATCGTGCTCGACACGCTGAAGGAAGGCGGCGGTTTGCCGGTCTGAAGCGCCGGGCGTTTCGTCAAACACCCAAAGGTCGCTTTGGGACTTTATATCGCTGAAGGCATTTTACCGCAGATGGCGTCTGACGGTTCAGATTTGCATGAGTTTGGGTTAGGACAGGAACGGACGCGCCGTCAGGGTCAGCCTGGCGGTCCCGAAACTGCAATCAAGGATCTAGATCATGGGCGACCTGCGCGCGGGCATCATTCCCGTCACGCCATTCCAGCAAAACTGCACGGTGCTGTTTGACCAGGACACGAAATCGGGCGTCGTCATTGATCCGGGCGGCGATGTCGATGTCATCCTGCAGACCATCGCCGAGAACGACCTGACCATCGAGGCGATCTGGCTCACCCACGGTCACATCGATCATGCCGGCGGCGCGGACGAGTTGCGCGAAAAGCTCAGGCTGCCGATCATCGGCCCGCATGAGGCCGACCTGCCGCTGCTGTCGGGTCTGGAAGAGCAGGCCAAGATGTTCGGGCTCGAGATGGACGCACGCAATGTCATGCCCGACCAGTGGCTGAAGGACGGAGACAAGGTGTCGTTCGGCGCCCATGAGTTCGAAGTCTATCATGCACCGGGTCACGCGCCGGGCCATGTGATCTTCTACAACCGCGCCGAAGGCTTCGCCCATCTGGGCGATGTGCTGTTTGCCGGCTCGATCGGCCGCACCGACCTTCCCGGCGGCGACCACCAGACGCTGCTCGATTCGATCCGCGACAAGGTGTTTCCGCTCGGCGACGAGACCGGCTTCATCTGTGGTCACGGCCCGGGCAGCAAGATCGGCGATGAACGCCGCACCAATCCGTTCCTGAAGGGCCTGTAAGCAGAAGCAGGGCCTGTCGGACATCCGGCCGCATTCTTGCCGAACCCGAACGCAAAAGGCCGCCGCGGTTTCCCGCAGCGGCCCTTGTCATGACGCGGCAGATCAACTGGCGCGGCGCATGGTCTGGGCCATCCGCTTGAGATCGTGCTCGGGGGCGGCGCTGGCCGAGACCTTGAACCTGCGGATCAGCTCCAGCAGGCCCTCGGTGTCGGTGGCCAGCACTTCGGCCGATGCCGTCGTCTCCTCGGCCATGGCGGCATTCTGCTGGGTGACCACGTCCAGCTGGTTCATGGAGGACGAGATGCTGCTGAGCGTCGTGTCCTGTTCGGAAGCCGAATGGGCGATCTTGCTGACGATCTCGTTTGCCGTCTTGATCTGGTCGGAGATCCGCTTCAGCGCCTCGCCGGCCTGACCGACCAGTTGCACGCCGTTCTGCACCTGGCCCGATGAGTTGGAGATCTGGCTCTTGATCTCCTTGGCGGCCGCGGCCGAGCGCTGGGCGAGTTCGCGGACTTCCTGGGCGACGACGGCAAAGCCGCGGCCTGATTCCCCGGCACGCGCCGCCTCGACCCCGGCATTCAGCGCCAGAAGATTTGTCTGGAAGGCGATTTCGTCGATGACGCCGATGATCTTGGAGATTTCGGCGGAGGATTGCTCGATGCCGCTCATGGCGCCAATCGCCTCGGCGACAACCGCGTCGGACTTCGACGCCTCGGCGCTGATCGAGGTGACACGCTTGGCCGCTTCATGGGCGCCTTCGGCTGTCTGACGGACCGCCACCGACAGCTCGTCGAGCGCCGCCGAGGTTTCCTCTAGATTGGCTGCCTGGCGCTCGGTGCGCTGTGACAGTTCATTTGAGGCGCGGCGGATCTCCTCCTTCGAAGTGCCGATGTCTATGCCCTTGGCATTGACCTTGGCCATCGCGGCTTCGAGGCGAGACAGCGCGTCGTTGAAATTGTCGCGAAGGCTCGCATATTTGCCGCCGAGATCGCCGCAGCGGATGGTCAGGTCGCCCTGCGCCAGATGCTCCAGCGCCGCGCCGATGGTCGAGACGACATGCGCCTGGCGGTGGGTTTCCTCCTGCTGCAGGTCGACATTCTGCTGGCGTTCGGCATTGAGCTGGTGGCGCTGTTCTTCTTCGCGCCGGGCCATGTCGTGGCGCTCGCGCACCTTTTCCTGCAGTTCCTTGGTGGCCTTGGCCATCATGCCGACCTCATTGCCCATGTCCGTATGGGGAATGGTTGTCGACACATCTTCGTCGGCGACGGCCCTGAGCGCGTCGTGAATCGAGCCGAGGGGCCTGGTGATGCCGCGGATGACAGCGAATGCGGCGGCAAGTCCTGCCCCGGTAACGAGGGCGCCGATCAGAACCGCCTTCCAAATCATCGCATTGATCTTGGCCTGCAGGTCATCGATGTAGACGCCTGTCGCCACGGTCATGTTCCAGGGCTTGTAGGCAAGGCTGTAGACAGCCTTTTCATAAACCTCACCGCCGGTGTCGCCGGGTTTTTCCCAGAAATAGTTGGTGATGCCACCGCCGTTCCGGCCCTTGTCCAGAATTTCCTCGCGGAACAGGTTGCCCATCTTGTCAGGCTTTCCCGCCGAGTTGAGTCCGACCTGCTTGGGATTGGGATGGAACACCGTGGTCACGTCATGGCTGATGCCGAAGAGATAGCCGTTCGGCTCGAACTTGACGCTGGAGAGAATTGCGAATGCCTCGGCCTGGGCGGCTTCGGTTGTCAGTTCGCCGGAGGCGACCCGTGCGTCAATTGTCTCGATGATCGACATGGCGGCTTCCACCTGGGTGCGCAGCATGTCGTAGCGTTCGGTGTAAATGGAGTCGGATGCAGACTTGATCTGGAAATATGTTGCTGCTGCGAAGGCAATCATCAGAGCGCCGATGAGCAGGAATAACTGGTGGGAGATTCTGATGTTTTTCATGGATGCTACTCTTTTAGGGCAAGGAAGTGAGAGCCTGGCATTTCGGTCATGACCCCGCGCAGACAACATGGTCCTTCGGCTGCACCTGCCGGGTCATGGTCCTTCGAATAAATCTAAACTTTTAATCGCTTGTGAAAGTCGCCACCCTTAAAAAACGGGGATCCTGCGCTGATTTCTCACCACGCAGACCCCTCGGCAAACATCCAGGCCTTTCCTTGGTAGGGCTGTTTTCATCCAGGGCGCTCGTCCGGGGTGCGGGCCTGAAGGGCAGCATCGGCGATCAAGGACGGCTGTCAGTCTCAAGCGCATCAGGCCCGGATCGGCGCGTTTGGCTCAGCCCGCTTGCATGGCGCAGGAAAAACCGGCCGTCGCAGGGCGAGGCCGGTTTCCTGGATGATGGCGATGGATCTGAATTCAATGGCGCCTTCGCGCCGGCTTCAGTTGACGACGCAGAAGTGATCGCGTCCGTCATAGCCGCGATAGGTGCCGGTCGAGGCATTGAAGGAGCGGTACTTGTTGGAGCAGTAGCGCAACCAGGACTGCGACCAGGGCTGGTAGGCGCCGCCGGCATTGCGGGGCGCATGCGGCTGGCGGTAGATCACCCGCGGATTGTTGTGGCTGTTGGCAATGGCTCCGCCGATGATCGCGGCGGCGCCGAGGCCGAGGATGCCCAGAGCAATGGCGTCATTGTTGCGACGGTCGCGATAGATGTACTTCCCGGGGTGGCCTCCATGCCTGTAGACATGCCGCTTGCCGCGGTAGTGGTGGCGGTTGACATCCCGGTTGTAGAGGTACTTGTTGGCCCTGTGGTCCCCTTGTCCCCGTGCCCAGTCACCTCTTCCTCCGGCGCTGGCCGCGGTCGGCGCCATGAACCCGAAGGCGGTCACGGCAGCAAGCATCGCAATGCCGAACTTTTTGGCGAATCTGTTCATCGAAATGTCCTTTCCGGGTCTCGGATGTGTCAGGCGCCGGGGCGTTTCCGGCATAAAGCAACCCTACAGAGCTGAAGCTGAACGTCACCTGAACAAAAAATTAACATATCAATCGGGCGAAATTCGGACGTGGTGCCTCTGTGATGCCTTGTTTAAGGCTCTGACCGACGCCCGCGCACCTGACGGGATGCCCGCACGTCTGGTCAAAAAAGCCCGGCGATCTGTGACCGCCGGGCTCTGTTTCATCCATACCGTGCCGTTGGCCGGTCAGGCGAGGCGCAGATTGACGGCCTTGGGTCCCTTGCCGCGGCGATCCGGCTCGGTGTCGAAGGCAACCTTCTGGTTCTCCTCAAGCCCGGTCATTCCCGAGGCCTGCACTGCGGAGATGTGGACGAAGATGTCCGCACCACCATTGTCGGGCTTGATGAAGCCAAAGCCCTTGTCGACGTTGAAGAATTTTACGGTACCAGTTTCGGCCATGCTGTCAGGTCCTTTGATTGCCTTCCGGTTTCCAGGCGGTATTTCCGGACGGCGAGCATCATGTCATATCCCGCATTGGCGCGGGGGTTATGGCAGGCAGTTCTTGAAGTGTGTGGAAAGGTCCTGATTTTAACGACTTTGCCCCGATACACCATGAGGCGCGGGGGGCTTTCATCCCAGTCGTCCGAAGTTTTTTGTGCGGCTTCGGCTCGCATGTTTCTGGTCTTCCCGTGTTCGCAAATTGCCCGAACACTTAAAAGATGATTGTTTTGTTCGAAATTGGCAAGCAAAACTTTGTGCGCGTCTGCCGGTGGCGCGGGTCAGCCTGGCCGGACTGCGCTTGGCAATCCGGCCAGGTTTCTGCAATTACTCGACGATCGAGACTTCGGTCGCGTCGGTCGTGCCGTCGGTGAACATCACCTTGACGGTCTTGCCGGCTTCGATGCCTTCCAGCATGACGCCTTCGCCAGCGGTGAAGACTTCACCGGATTCCAGTTCGATGGTGGCGGCTGCGGCGTCAACGGCCTTGACCACGCCCTGGGCTTCGCCAGCGAAGGCGGTCGAGAGCATGGCTGCGGATGCGAAAGCGATTGCAACGATCTTTTTCATGGGTCTTTTCCATAGGTTGTTACCCCGATCCGCGGCCGGCCGGCAGATTTGCCGGACAGGTGTCGGCGGCGGTGGGACAGCGGTGATATGCGCCGGCTCCTTGCCCCGCGCAAGCGGCAAAAAGATATATTTTTCAAGGCGTAAAGCGGCACAATTTTGCCATGATCCAGTTCAACCGATGACGGTTTTCGCGCTCCCTTTCCCCTTTGATAGACTATCCGGAGCGGTGCCGGCGGCCGAAGGATGAGGGTCCGGCCGCCGGCTAAGGGATTACTCGACAGTGTCGACCGCGGTGGCGTTCATGGTGCCGTCATCATGGGTGATGGAGACCTTGCCGCCGGGCTGCAGGGCGCCGACCTCGACGCCATCGGCGACGATGAAGGTTTCGCCGCTTTCGAGCATGATCATCTTGGTTGCGGGATCGTAACTGGAGACCACGCCTTCCACTTCCGCCGCGAATGCAGCGCCTGCCATTGCCAGGATAGAGGCCGTGGTAAGGATCATTTTCTTCATCGGTGTGTTTCCCTGTGTTGAGTGGCACCGGTATTGGTGCGAACAGGGCCAATCTAGGTGGCGGCGCGCGTCAGACGCAAATCACTTGGCGTGAATAAAATCAACAATATCAATGACATAATCTAGCCATAATGTGGCGCTGGATGCCATAATTGCCCCGAGCGTACCGGCCCGGGTGAAAAAATGCTTGGCGGGAAAGCGCTTTTGCCGCGCCCAGATTCTGCCCGGAATGTGGCGGCGCGGAAATCCTGAGGTATTGTCGTGATCACACCTGCAAGCTTGAAGCATTCGAAAGGGTATCAGCCCGCAGGTTGCTGCTTCACCATCGGGCCGAGTTCGGCCAGCAGAATGGCCAGGAAAATCAGCAATCCGCCGGCATAGCCCAGCACTGGAACCTGTTCACCGAGCAGCAGGGCCGCGAACAGGGCCGCAAACAGCGATTCCGTCGACAGGAAGATCGCCGCCTGCGGCGCGGTGGTGTAGCGCTGGCCGATCACCTGCAGGGTGAAGGCAAGCCCGGTCGCGACCACGCCGGCATAGAGGATTTCGGGCAGGGCGCCGGTCAGCGCCGCGACGCTCACGGGCTCGGTCGCCAGCCCGACGCCAAGGCCGAGCACGGCGGCGAGGGCAAATTGCACGAAGGAGAGGGTCAGCGGCCGTCCGCTCGGGCCGACAAAGCGGCCGACCAGGATCACCTGCACCGCATACATGAAGGCGCAGCCGATGGTGAGCAGGTCGCCGCCATTGAGGTCGGAGAGGCTGCCGCCGGCCAGCATCCAGATCCCGACAAATGTCATCAGCACCGCCGGCCAGATCACCGGATGCGGCTTCTGGCCCAGCACCAGGAGCGAGATGAAGGGCACGAACACGACATAGAGCCCGGTGAGAAATCCTGAATTGGTGACATTGGTGATGGTCAGGCCGACCTGCTGCAAGGCCATGGCGAGAAACAGCGCCAGTCCGATCAGCCCGAAGCCGCGAAGATGGGCCATCGACACCGGATGCGGTGCCTGACGGGCCTCGCGCCAGGCAAAGGGCGCCAGCACGATCGCAGCCACCAGAAAGCGCGATCCGACGAACAGGAACGGGCCGATGCTTTCCATCGCGGTCGATTGCGCGACAAAGCCCGCACCCCAGATGGCGCCGGCGAGAAGCAGGAGCAGATTGGCGAGATGACGCGGCATTGAACGGTCCGGGGGCTTGAGGGCAGGCAGGTCCGGCTAGCAGGTGTATTCTGCCTTATCAAGCGTCAAGCCCGGATCGATCCGGCCGTGCGCCGATCTCGCAGATGTGAAGTTCGGCATTCTTGACTCTCCCCGGACCCCGGTCACAATCGCCGCATGTCAGCAGATGCGGGACGGCATCTTCCGGCGGATCACCAAGGGAGAGCGTGATGAACAGGAATTGTCACAGTCTGATACTGGCCGCCACGCTTGGGGCAGCCCTTTGCGGACCGGCGCTGGCCGCGGGCGAAACCGAGTCCGACACCTCCAACACCGTCAAGTCCTGCAAGGATGGCGAGGTGTGGGACAAGCGCGAGAAGAAGTGCGTGGTCCCGAAGAAGGGCGCGCTGGATGACGACAGCATCTACGAGGCAGGGCGGGATCTGGCCTATGCGGGACGCTACGACCAGGCCATCAGCGTGCTCGGCCTGGCTCAAGACCGCAATGACAAGCGCATTCTCAATTTCCTCGGCTATTCCCACCGCAAGGACGGACGCCTGGAGGTCGGCATCGGCTTTTATCGCCAAGCCATCGACATCGACCCCGCCTACACGCTGGTCAGGGAATATTACGGAGAGGCGCTGCTGACCAAGGGGGATGTGGCCGGCGCGCGTACCCAGCTCGCCGCCATCGAGCTTCTGTGCGGCTCGAAAGCCTGCGCCGAATACGAGCAGCTGAGCGCCGGCATTGCGGCCTACAAGACCTCGGGAAAGAGCGGGTTCAGGTCCTACCCCTGAGGCACGGCTTCGGAGCGCTTGTCAGGGGCCGGAGAACAGGGCTTCGAGCCGGGCGCGGTTCTTGCCGAGATCGGAGTTGCCGAGCTGGGCCTTCGCATAGGCCATCACCCCGGTGCGGCCGTCGGGCAGGCGCCTTGCTTCGAGATGAATGACATCGGGGAACCGCAGCATCGGTGAATGGGTGACAAACCGTGCCCTGGCCGGGTCCGTCCGGTCATCGACCCGGCGGGCCAGGGGATCCCTCCGAAGCAGCCGCTGCGCGAGCCGCTCGATGGCAACCTGCGGGGCGTCGTCTACCGGAGAGATCTCGAAATCCGGGCTGTCGCAAAGGCCGGGGCTGCAGGCCAGCGCATCATTGGGCGTGGCACTGCGGGCGCCCGTGTCGAAATCATGCTGGCCACGGTCGGGCGATCCGGCGAGCAGTTCCCAGCTTCGCTCCCGACCGATCAGCACGAAGGCCAGAACCACGATCCCGACGAGCGAGGCGAGAACCAGCAGGATGGACTTGAACATCTTGATACTCCAGCTTTGCGGGGCCCGGTCCTGAACCGCTAAGGGTCAAGGCCCCGAACATGCCGGATCGCTCAGTCGGTGGCGGGCGTTCGCGACACACGCAGGATTGCGCCATTGCCCGCGTCGGTCGCCAGCAGCACAGCGCCGTCGGCGGCAATCTCGACATCGCGGATCCGGCCGTAGTCACCCTTGAGCATCCGTTCCTCCGACAGCACTTCGCCGGTTTTGGGGTCGAGGTCAAGCCGGACCAGCAGCTGGAACTTCAGCGCCGCAACCAGCAGATCCCCGTCCCATTCGGGAAACATCTCGCCGCGATAAACTGCCGTGCCGCCCGGCGCGATGGAGGGATCCCAGTAATGGATCGGTTGCTCCATCCCTTCCGCCGCGGTGCCCTGGCCGATTTCCGCGCCGCTGTAGTGGCGCCCGTAGGAAATCACCGGCCAGCCATAGTTGCGGCCCGCCTTGGGCAGGTTGACCTCGTCGCCGCCGCGTGCGCCGTGTTCGACGGCGTAGAGCTGGCCTGTCTGCGGATCGATGTCGAGGCCCTGCGGGTTGCGGTGGCCGGTCGACCAGATCTCCGGCGCTCCGCCGCCACTCACAAAGGGATTGTCGGCGGGAATCGATCCATCGGCGGCAATGCGGAGCACCGACCCGGCGTGATCATCGGGATCCTGGGAGCGTTCGCCCTGGCCCCGGTCGCCGATGGTGAAGAACAGGTTTCCGTCCTCCGCCACGGCGATGCGCGAGCCGAAATGCTGACCTGCTCCGGTAAACCGGTTCATCCGGAAAATCTCTTCCACATCGGTCAGCGCGGTGGCGTCGTCGGACAGGCGGGCGCGGGCGATCGCGGTGCCCAGACCTCCTTCGCCGCGCGTGCTGTAGCTCAGGAAGATCGTGCGGCTGGTGTCGAAATCTCGGGCCAGGGCGACGTCGAGCATGCCGCCTTGGCCACGCGCCGCCACTTCCGGCGCGCCCGAGATCGGGGCCGAAACTTCGCCATCGCTCAGCAGACGCAGGGCGCCACTGCGCTCGGTAATCAGCAGCGCGCCATCCGGCAGCGGCGCGATTCCCCACGGGTGATCCAGGCCGGAGGCTAGAACCTCGACATCGATGCTCACCTCCTGGGTCGCGACCGTGTCGCGCGCCACGACGGAACCTATGACGGCCATGACGAAAACCATTGCGAAGCAGGTTACCGCTATGAAGCGGCCGGGTCGTTTTGGACTGGGAGACATTGTCACCTCCTGGCGGTCTGTTTTCTCGGTCTATGCTGGATATGGGGCGTTGAAGACATATGAAAAGGCTGAACACACGCATCCTCGCCGGTGACGATGGCGAAATTCCGGCTACACTCGCCTGCCATGGACAGCGCCGATTCGCAGATGGACACCACACGTCAGGGCCCGACCGAGACCCGCCGCCGGGTTTTCTGGCGCGCCAGCGCCTTCGCCTTGTTCCTGCCCGGCCTGGTGGTGGCGGGGGGGTATGCCGGGCTTTGGCTGTTTCTGTCCGCGACGGGCCGCGGCGAAGGCGCCCTGGCGCGGGTGTGTCTTCTGGTTCTGGTGATCGGCGTGCCGCTGATCCTCGCCTATGCGGGGCTGCGGCTGTCGACCTTGGGGCTGACGCTGCGCGGCGCCCATCTCGAGGTCCATCCGGGTTTTCCGGCGCGCGACCCGGTAAATGTTGCCTATACGGCGGTAACGCGCCTGGCCCTCAGGCGCGGCCTGTCGGGCTGGCTTACCGGTGCAGGCTCGCTGGTGATCGAACGGGAGAATGGACCGCCGGTGGTCGTGGCCGGACTGGCTGATCCGGATAGCGCGATCGCGGATCTGTCGGGCCGCCTGGCGGCACTCGGCGTGCGTGCGTCACGCGTCTGACCCCTGGACCACGGGCGGGGCCTGAACCGGCGCCTGCTGCTGGATCGCGGGGGCCGCCGGGCCATGCAGCACCGCATCGGCCTCGGCCCGGGCCTGGATGACCAGCACGGTCAACAGCGCCAGGCAGCCGATCACCGCCATCAACGCAATTCTGGCCACCGTGGCGCTCTCGCGCCGGGCCTGTTTGGCAAGCAGGACGTCGTCTTCTGAAAACATGATCTTCCCCGATCTGTGCTGTTCGGGGACACTTTAACCGCCCGAACGCGTCGCCAATCGGACCGGATTGCGGCAGGACCGCACTTTTGTGATGGCAACAATGTGTCGCAGGTTAACGAAGCGTGAACGCGCGGTCAGCGGGTGCGCTTGCCGAACGTCGCGGTGCGGCGCGGCGTATGGGGATGCGACGGCAGCGAGGGGGAAAATCTTGGCGCCGGGTCTCGCTCGCGCGGCACGGCTTGCGAAGCGATGTACGCGCCGCCCGCCTGCAGCAGGGCTTGCTCCTCGGGGAAGCGGTCGTCGAAGGTCCGCGGCACGATTTCGGGGCGCGCCAGCGCATAGCCCTGCATCAGCTGCACGCCGATCTCCTGGCAGAACTCGACCTGATGCTCTTCCTCAAGCCCTTCGAACAGCACGGTGATGCCGCGCTCGATGAATTGCTCCACCATCAGCTTGAGCAGCCCCATGCCGGCGGAGGTCTCGGTGAAGCGGCGCACCCAGGCGGCGTCGAACTTGAGAACGTCGGGCTTGAGTTCGTCCACCCTTTTCGAATCGGAATCATCGGCGCCGAAATCATCCACGGCGATCCTGAACAACCGGGAGCGCAGTCCCTCGACCAGGCGGGTGAGCACGGCTTCGTCGCCGCTGCCCTGTTCGGTGATCTCGCAGACGATGCGGCCGGGCCTGAGGCCGGCCTTGAGCGTGACATCGACCATGCGGTCGATCTCGGCTTCGATGTCGGCGACGGCGTCGAACAGGCCGGGATTGAAATTGATGAACAGCCGCGCCTTCTTGCGGCCAAGCTTGCCCATGTTGAGAATGTGCAGTTCCCGGCACAATGTGTCGACGGCAACGGCGTCGTCGGGCTCGACCAGCGAGAAGAAATGTCCCGGCGAGACCGGCTGGCCGTTGCGCTGGGCGCGGATCAGCGCCTCGAAAGCCTCGATGGTGAGGTGGCCGTGCTCGTCCTGGCTGAAAATCGGCTGAAACGCGGAGCGCAGGACAAACGGACCGTAGGACGTGGTGAAAAAGCCCCGGTCATCTTGCAGGAAATGCGGATCACGACGCCCTGGCATGTCGCGCAGGCCTCCGTTTGGCGTTTAGCCGTAAATAAAGAGTTTATCCGCCAAATCTTTCCGCAAGGTTAAATCCGGCCTTTCGGCACCGCCTCGCGGCTTGCATCGGCGTCCGGCTTGCGACATAGAAGCACACGGGCGCGGGCGCCGCGCCATTTGCACCATGTCAAGCACCGGAGCATTCCATGGCCTTTCTCGCCAACGCCCTTTCCCGGGTCAAACCATCCGCCACCATCGCCGTCAGCCAGAAGGCGCGCGAACTGAAAGCCAAGGGCCGCGATGTCATCGGGCTCGGCGCCGGCGAGCCGGATTTCGACACGCCGGACAACATCAAGGCGGCGGCGATTGACGCAATCAATCGCGGCGAGACCAAGTACACGCCGGTCTCGGGCATTCCCGAACTGCGCAAGGCGATTGCCGCCAAGTTCAAGCGCGAGAACAATCTCGACTACGACTGGCAGCAGACCATCGTCGGCACCGGCGGCAAGCAGATCCTGTTCAACGCCTTCATGGCGACGCTGAATGCGGGCGACGAGGTGGTGATCCCGGCGCCCTACTGGGTGAGCTATCCGGAAATGGTGTCGATCTGCGGCGGCACGCCGGTGTTTGTCGCGACCACCATCGACAATGATTTCAAGCTGCAGCCGGCCGATCTCGAGGCAGCGATCACGCCCAAGACCAAGTGGCTGATGTTCAATTCGCCCTCCAACCCCTCGGGCGCGGCCTATTCGGAAGCCGAGCTCAAGGCGCTGACCGAGGTGCTGATGCGCCATCCGCATGTCTGGATCCTGTCGGACGACATGTACGAGCACCTGACCTATGGCGAGTTCGTCTTCACCTCGCCGGCGCAGGTCGAGCCTTCGCTCAAGGACCGGACGCTGACCATGAACGGCGTGTCGAAGGCCTATGCCATGACCGGCTGGCGCATCGGCTATGCGGCGGGTCCGCTGGAGCTGATCAAGGCGATGGACATGATCCAGGGCCAGCAGACCTCCGGCGCCTGCTCGATCGCGCAATGGGCGGCGGTGGAAGCCTTGAACGGCACGCAGGATTTCATTCCGAAGAACAAGGAAATCTTCCGCGGCCGCCGCGACCTGGTGGTGTCGATGCTCAACCAGGCCAAGGGCATCAAGTGTCCGGTGCCGGAAGGCGCGTTCTACGTCTATCCGTCCTGCGCGGGCTGCATCGGCAAGACCGCGCCCTCGGGCAAGGTCATCGAGACGGACGAGGATTTCGTCTCCGAACTGCTCGAAACCGAGGGCGTGGCCGTCGTCCACGGCTCGGCCTTCGGCCTCGGCCCCAACTTCCGCATTTCCTACGCGACTTCGGAAGAACAGCTTGAGGAAGCCTGCAACCGCATCCAGCGGTTTTGCGCCGCGCTGCGCTGAGGAGAGCGGCAGGCTCGGATTTCAATCCCGTCCCGGGTCAGCCAGGGCGGGATTTTTTGTATAAACTGCCCGCCCGCCACGCCTACTGCCCCGAGCGCAGCAGCCAATATCCCACGCCCGACACAGCAGCGGTCAGCGCCGTGCCCCAGGCCATGTCGACGAGGCTCATGGCCAGCGGCCAGTTCTTCAGCGTCGACAAATTGGTGATGTCGTAGGTGCCGTAGGCAGCGAAGCCGAGGATGGCGCCGAGCAGAAGCGCGTCGGTGAGCGAGCCGGAGCGCGCGGCGGGCGCGGAGGCGAGGATCACGATCGCCGCCGAATACATCACGTAGAACAGTGCTGCGATCGCCAGCTTCGGGCTTTCGAGCATCAGGTCGCCCAGCTGGCGGACGTAGAAGCCGCGGGCGACGAGGCCGAGCCAGATGGCGTCGACGACCAGCAGGAAGACTGCCGAAGCGGCCCAGGCCTTGAGGAAACCGGCGGGGATGATCATCGGACGCACTCCCGCAGGGCAGGGCGCGGGGCGGCTGTCCGGTGACGGATCTTTTCGGTCGTGCTCATGGGCATGCCTTTCGAGATAATGCGGTTCACCTGACCCTGTACGTGGTTTGGAGCGGTCCGGTTCAGGCCTCGGGCGCACCGGCATAGGTGTCGGGGACGAGCACCTTGAGGCCGCCGGCGTGGGAGACGATTTCGACCTCGGTTTCGAGCGGCACGATTTCGCCGTCAATGGCGGCCCTGGTGCCTGCATGATGGTCAGGAAACCACAATGTGACGGTTCTTGCCGATTCGACCGTCATGTCCGGATCTTCCTGGATCTTGCCAAAGGCCGCATGCAGCGTCATCCTGAAGACTTCGCCCGAGCTGATGGCGTGGGACTGATAGACCCCGAGCACGCCTGCATCCAGCACCGGCGCATAGGAGAGCGGGGTGTCGCCGAACAGGTTGTTGGACACGGCGATGGCCGAGACGATGTGGCTTTGACGCCCGGAACCGGTGTCGATCTCGATGCGAAACTTCGGCGGATGCAGGATCACCCGGCCCAATGTCTTGAGCGTGGAGGCGATCTTGCGCATGCGGGTGGAGGTGTCCAGCCGGTCGCGCTGGCGCACCATGCGGGCGTGCATTCCGGCCGAGAACTGGTGCACGAAGGGGCGGCCATTGGCCGTGGCGATGTCAAGCGGCATGACGGTGGCGGTTGCAAGCGCCTCGATCGCCGCCGGAGGGTCGAGCGGCAGCCCGAGCCCGCGGGCGAACAGGTTCATGGTGCCAAGCGGGATCACGCCCAGCGTCTTGCCGGAGTGGAAGCAGGCGGTGGCTGCCGCCGAGATCGTGCCGTCGCCGCCACCGGCGACGATGGTGCCCGTGTCCGTGTCGTCGGTCGCCTCGTCGAGGGTCCTGACCAGGTCCTTGCCCGAGACCAGCCTCACCTCGCATGCGTCGCCCAGTCCGGCCAGCTTCTCGCAGGCCATCTCGCCGAATTCGTGCGCGTCCATTCCCCGAATGGTGCCGCCGTCCTGGTTGAGAATGACTATGGTGCGCATGCCTACTCCTGATGGTCCGACCGTGACAGATGCGGATCATCGGCCAGGGCTCCACCACGAGCGGTGGGACACGGTCTATAACACGGCGGCGGCGCTATGGTTCCGCCCTCTCCTGGACGTGGCGCGGCATGGATGGGCGGTGATTTATCGCCGCGCGGTAGGCAATCAGGCCTTCGGCCAGGGCGTCGAAGGCAACCCGGCAGCGCGGCGCCGCCTTCAGGCTCTCGTGCATGACCAGCCAGGTCATCAATTGCGGTTCTATCCGGTCGGCAAACAGCCGCACCAGATCCGGATCGCGGGCGGCAAGCCCGACCTGGCACATGCCGATGCCACCTGCCGACCGGATCATGGCCAGTTGCGCAACATTGCTGTCGGAGCGGAAATGGAAGCGGTTTTCGGCCAGTTCGGGGTTCTGCTTGAGCATGTCGCGGATATAGGCGAACTGCCGGTCAAATCCGATCAGCCGGTGCGCGTGCAGGTCGTCGACGGATTCGGGCGTGCCGTGCCGCTCGAGGTAGCGGCGATGGGCGAACATGCCGAGCGGAATGCCGCCGATCCGCCGGCTCAACAGCGCGCCCTGGGTCGGCTCGACCATGCGTACGGCAATGTCGGCCTGCTGATTGAGCAGGTCCTCGACCGCGTCCGACAGCGACAGCTCGATTGTCAGGCGCGGATAGCGCTCCTGCAGATCGGCCAGGATCGGCGGCAGGACTTCAAGCCCGATCACCTCGCTGGTGCTGATGCGCACCGTGCCTTCCGGCGCTTGCGCATCGCCGGAGGCGGCGCGCGCCAGCGCTGCGGCGCTCGACGCCATGGCCTCGGCATAGGCGCGCATGGCGAGCGCCGTCCCGGTCGGCGCCAGGCCCTGGTGCGAACGCAGGAACAACGGCTTGCCCGCAGCCTGCTCCAGCGCATCGAGGTGCCGCCCGACGGTCGGCTGGGTCAGTCCGAGCGTCCGCGCGGCGCCCGATTGCGATCCTTCCTTGAGGATGGCGAGAAAGGTCCGGTAATGTCCCCAGTCGAGCACGAATCTGTCCATGCATTTATGTATATCAGTTCCAGATATTATCGCAATTCCGTTTAATGCGGTGCACGGCGATACTGGCTTCATCGAAACCGATGGAGAAGCAAATGACCGACCAGAACGCAGTGATGATCATCAACAAGCCGCGGACGCTGATACTCGGCGCCACCGGCGGCATAGGCGGCGCGGTTGCCGCCAGGCTCTTGGCCGCCGGCCATGATGTGCGCGCCATGCACCGCGACGCCACCGAACAGGCGGTCAGGACGCCGCAATATGAATGGGTCGCCGGCGATGCGATGAACCGCGATGACGTGATGCGCGCCGCCGCCGGCGTCGATCTCATCGTCCACGCCGTCAACCCGCCCGGATACCGCAACTGGGGCAAGCTGGTGCTGCCGATGATCGACAACACCATCGCCGCGGCACAAGCCGCAGGCGCCCGCATCCTGATGCCGGGCACGATCTACAATTACGGTCCCGAGACCTTTGCCCATGTGACCGAGGACAGCCCGCAGCACCCGGTCTCGGCAAAGGGCAGGATCCGCGTGGCGCTCGAACAGCGGCTTGAAGCCGCCGCCAAAGACGGAACCCAGGTCATTCTTGTGAGGGCAGGGGATTTCTTCGGTCCCGGCGCGGGCAACAACTGGTTCGCCCAGGCCGTGGTCAAGCCCGGCGCGCCGCTGAAGGCCATCACCAATCCGGCGTCTCCCGGCGTCGGCCATCAATGGGCCTATCTGCCCGATGTCGCCGAGACCATGGTGCGTCTGGTGGCTCGCGCCGACGCGTTGCCTGCCTTCGCCCGCTTCCACATGGAGGGGTTTTGGGATCATGACGGACAGCAACTGGCCGAGGCCATCCGCCGCGTCACCGGCAAGCCGGGGCTACCGGTCAAGCCGTTCCCCTGGTGGATGATGCGGCTTGCCAGTCCGTTCGTGCCGCTGTTCCGGGAGCTTCTGGAAATGCGCTATCTGTGGCAGTCCGAGCTTTATCTCGGCAATGACCGGCTGGTGGCGTTCCTCGGCGAGGAACCGCGCACGCCGATCGATGAGGCGGTTCGTGCAACGCTCGAGGATCTCGGCTGCCTTGACCCCGCGCGTGGTCCGGTCGCCCGTCCTTCCGGAAAGGCTGCCTCTGGCAGGAGGGTGGCGGCATGAGAACCGCGGAGATCAGATGGACGGCGCCGGCGCCGTTCATGGCGGCGCTCGTCGCCGGCGGGATTGTCGCCCAGGTCTATCTGGCCGGCCTAGGGGTGTTCGGCACGGAGGGCTGGGCGCTGCACAGCGTGTTTGGCAGCCTCCTGTCGCTTCCGATCATCGGGCTTGCGCTTCACGGCTGGTTCGGTTCGACCGGCAGGCCCTTTCGCGGTCCGGCGTCGCTGCTGCTGGCGCTCTACCTGCTGCAGATCGTGCTGGTCGTGGTCGGCATGGGCTCAGGGCTCGCCTGGCTGGCGGCGCTTCATCCGGCCAATGCGCTGATTATGCTGGTGGTCACTCTCGACGTGCTGCGCCGAGCCCGGGCATGAGCGCTTCCCTGACGCGCGTTCGGCGCCATCGCATTGGCCGGCGCGCGTCAGGCCAAAAAAAATGGGCCACGAGATTGCTCTCGGGCCCAATAGGTATGAAGGTTAAAAACCTCCAGAGGGGAACAGCTCATGCGGCGGCACTGGGAGGAGTAGGCCGCCAAAGGTGCATCAGCTGTAATCGATATGGTTCTTTCTTGAGCAATGAGCAAGATGGAGAGGCGCATGTCAGCCATGCGCAACCTGCATGGCTTGGATTTTGCTTAAAAAGCAGGCGAAATTCGAAATGCCGTTTTTCTCATCGCCGCAGGACGCGGGCCCGAGTCAGCCGCCGCGAGCCGGGGGCTCAATAGCTCCAGTTGCGCGCCTTGTTGATCAGAAAATCCCGGAAGGCCTTGAGTTTGGCCGCGTTTCTCATTTCCTCTGCATAGCAGAAATAGGTGTCGAACGTGGGAATGTCGGCCGCGATGTCGAGTTGCACCAGCGCCAGATCGCGATTGTACATGTAGTCGGGCAACAGCGAGATGCCCGCGCCATTGAGCGTGGCGCGTCGAACGGCGGGAATATTGTTGATCTGCAAATGCGCGACGCGCGGATTGTCCGGCGTCCGCCCGGCGATTTCAAGCCAGTTCACGTGGCGCAGATAGTTGGGCGCCGGCTCACCGAAGGTGATGATTCGGTGGTTGTCCAGATCTTCGATCGACTTGGGCTCGCCGTGGCGCGCGAGATAGGACGGCGCGGCATAGGCGTGCATGTGCACGGTGAACAGGCGGCGCTGGATCAGGTCGGGCTGTTGCGGCTGGCGCAGCCGGATGGCGCAATCGGCCTGGCGCATGTTGACGTCGAGCTCCTCGTTGTCGAGGAGCAGTTGCACCTGGACGTCGGGATACATCGACTGGAACTCCTGCACCTTTTCGGTGAGCCAGCCCTGGCCGAAGCCGACCGTGGTGGTGACCCGCAGCTTGCCGGAGGGCCGTTCGCGGGTTTCGGTCAACTGGTTTCGCACCGATTCCAGCTTCATCAGCACTTCATGGGCCGTCTGGTACAGGATCTCGCCCTGTTCGGACAGGATCAGGCCGCGGGCATGGCGGTGAAACAGCTTGGCGCCGATATCCAGTTCCAGCGCCGAAACCTGGCGGCTGATGGCGGATTGCGACAGATGCAGCTTCTCCGCCGCATGGGTGAACGAGCCGGCTTCTGCGGCCGCGTGAAAAATGCGCAGTTTATCCCAGTCGAGTGGCATCACGCTCTCGTCCCCCTGGCCCGTTGTCCGGGCCTTGATGTGGCGCTTGTGCGCCTATTCCGCGGCTTCCGCGTGTCTGACGTGGCCCGCCAGATAACGTTCTGCCTCCAGAGCCGCCATGCATCCCATGCCCGCCGCGGTCACCGCCTGACGGTAGATGTCGTCGGTCACGTCGCCGGCGGCAAAGACGCCGGGTACATCTGTGGCAGTGGAATCCGGCGCTGTCCACAAATAGCCGTTCGGCTTGTGCTTGAGCTTGTCCTTGAACAGGCTTACGGCGGGCGCATGGCCGATGGCGACGAACACGCCATCGATGGGCATGTCGGTCATCTCGCCGGTGTTGCGGTTCTTCAGCCTCACCGCGTTCACCGATGCGGGCATCGGCGGCTTGGCCGGCTCGCCGAGGAACTCCGTCACTTCCGAGTCCCAGATGATCTTGACATTGGGCTTGTCGAACAGCCTTTGCTGCAGGATCTTCTCGGCGCGGAATTCATCCCTGCGGTGCACCACGGTGACTTCGGCGGCGAGATTGGACAGGTACAGCGCCTCTTCCACGGCGGAATTGCCGCCGCCCACCACGATCACCTTCTTGCCGCGATAGAAGAACCCGTCGCAGGTGGCGCAGGCCGACACGCCAAAGCCCATGAAGTCCTTCTCGCTGTCGATTCCCAGCCACTTGGCCTGCGCGCCGGTGGCGATGATCAGGGAGTCGCAGGTCCAGACCTGGCCTGAATCGGTCCTGACGGTGAACGGCCGTCCGGTCAGTTCGACCTCGGTCACCAGGTCGCTGACGATCTCGGCGCCGACATGCTCGGCCTGCTTGAGCATCTGCTCCATCATCCACGGGCCCTGCACCGGGTCGGCATAGCCCGGATAGTTTTCCACGTCGGTGGTGATCATCAACTGTCCGCCCTGTTCCATGCCGGCGATCAGCACCGGGTTGAGCATGGCGCGGGCGGCGTAGATCGCGGCTGTGTAGCCGGCGGGACCGGAGCCGATGATGAGAACGGGAACATGGCGGGTGGTGGGCATGGGACGATCCTGAACAGATGTTGCGAGGGGCCAGTTTGAGGCATCCTCCGTGACGCATCAATGACGAAAGCCGGCGATTTTTTGCCGCTGCCGCCGAACGTCGTTCGACTTGGCTTCCATTTAGGTGCGGGCGAGCCCTTGTTTCAAGCTTTTCCGATCGGTTACACACAGAACATCGCGTGCGATTGTTCCTTGACTCTTTACAGAGACTGTCCGCTCACGCAATAAAGTTTCGTTTCGCCGATGATTTCGTGCGGAATGTGATGCGGCAACGGGAATGTCTCCATGGTGATCAAGGCCGACCTCGACGTGATCGATCTCAAGATCCTGCGGGAACTGCAAGAAGACGGGCGTATGACCAATGTCGATCTGTCGGCGCGGGTCGGCATCTCGGCGCCGCCCTGTCTCAGGCGGGTGCGCAAGCTCGAAAAGGCGGGAATCATCCGCGGCTATCGGGCGCAGCTGAACGCGCCAAGCCTCGGCTTCGACCTCGTCGCCTTCTGCCTGGTCGGCCTTAAGCACCAGTCGGATGCCAATCTCAAGGCGTTCGCGGCGAGAACCAAGGAATGGCCGATCGTGCGCGAAACCTGGATGGTGTCGGGGGAGAGCGATTTCCTGCTGCATTGTGTGGCGCGCAATCTCACCCATTTCCAGGATTTCGTCATCGAGGAACTGACCGCCACCGACAATGTCGACACGGTGCGCACCATGCTGACGATCCGCCAGGTCAAGGATGAGGGGCTGGTGGCGTTGTAGCTCGGGATTTTCGACCGCTCAGGCCTCGGCCCAGAGCGCCGCGTAGACGGCATTGATGGCTTCTGCCTCCGCCGCAACGCTGAAGCGGTCCACCGCACGGGCCCGCGCCGCTGTGGCCATGCCCGCATGCCGCTCCGGATCGGACAGGATCGCCACAATCTCGTCTGCGGCGCGTCCCGGATCGCCTTCCGGGATCACCAGGCCTGCCGTGCCGTCGCCCGAGAATTCCTCGAACCATCCGGCGTCGCTCGCCACGAAAGGCACGCCCGACGCCATCGCCTCGAGCGGCGTCACGCCATAGCCCTCATAGCGTGGCAGCGCCACCAGCAGGCTGAGCCCGCGCACCAGTGCGGGCATGGTGTCGGGGCCGATTTCACCGGGAAACAGGATCCGGTCCTCAAGGCCGGCTGCGGCCACCTGGCTCTTCAGTCCGGTCAGGAACGCTGCATGCTCGGATGCGGCCTTGCCGATCACCAGCGCGGTATGGCCTGGCAGAAGCGGCAGGGCCTGGATCATCGCGGCGACGAAGCGGTCGGTGCCTTTTTCCGGGCGGATGCGGCCGATGGCGGCGATGCCGGCCTCGCCGGGGTAGGGGGTGTCGGTCCAGGCGGTGCGGCGGGATGCGGCGGGGTGAAAGCTGTCGGTGTCGACGCCGTGCGGCGCAACAGTGCGAACGCCCGGCACAAACCTTGCCGCTTCGGGCGTGGTGGCGATCACTGCGTCCATGCGCGCAATCAGCCAGCGCGGCAGCAGGCTGTGGCGGCGCTGGGCGGCGGAGGTGAAGACCAGCCTGACCGGCAGCCGCAGGATATCGCGGGCGAAGATGCCAGCCCGCATTTCGGGATTGCGGCGCACATGCCAGATGTGAAACGGCTTGCCGGACGGCTTCTCGCGCGACGCCCGCACGGCCTGCCAGAACGATATCGGCTGCGGACAGCCGGGCAGCGGCCGGCCAACGATGCTGACATCAAAGTGCTCGCGCTGCCGGCGCGCCACCGCGGCGGCGGTCGCCGTGACGCCGGTGAAATTGCGGTGCATGTTGAGCACGAACAGCCCGTCGCGTCCGCCATAGCCGCCGCCGTGCGATGAAGGGCTGCGTCGGGGATCGGGGCTCATGTCGGTTTCCGGCAGGCGGGGGGCGTCAGCCCCACTTCACCTCGAGGATCTCATAGGCCTTGGAGCCGCCGGGCGCGACCACCTCGATGCTGTCTCCGACGGACTTGCCGATCAGCGCGCGCGAGATCGGCGAGGAGATCGAGATCCGGCCGGCCTTCACGTCAGCTTCCTGGTCGCCGACGATCTGGTAGGTCTTTTCCTCTTCGGTGTCCTCGTCGACCAGCCTGACGGTTGCGCCGAACTTGATCGTGTCGCCGGACATCTTCGAGATGTCGATGATCTCGGCGCGCGAGGTGTAATCCTCAAGCTCGCCGATGCGGCCCTCATTGTGGCTCTGGGCTTCCTTCGCCGCATGATATTCGGCGTTCTCCGAAAGGTCGCCATGGGCGCGCGCCTCGGAAATCGCCTCGATGATCCGCGGCCGTTCGGACTGCTGGCGCCAGCGCAGTTCTTCCTGCAGCTTGGTGTAGCCTCCTTGCGTCATCGGAACCTTCTCAACCATCGGTCTCATCCTTGTCCTGTCGCACCGCCGCCATGTCCGATGGCGGCGGTACATAAAAACGAAACGGCATCCGAAGAGGTTGCTTCGGAGCCGTTCCACTGTGTCCTTTCCCAGACTTATCAAATCCGGCGGGAAAAAACATCTGAAAAATGCTGGCGACGTCATCGCCCTGTTGCGCCCTGCCGCCGCTGCTTGGCGGACGGACGCCATGGTGACATGATGCCATGCTACACTCAGGGATGTTCAGGGAGCGGTCCATGCCGGCGGTCAAGGTTGCGACATTCAATCTCTATCACTTCGCCGCGCCGGGCATCTTCTGGCACGAGCGCAAGCCATCGGCGACCTATTCTCAAGAGGACTGGGCCGAGAAGAAAGCCTGGATCGCGGCCATGGCAGCCGGGATGGACGCGGATGTCATCGGCTTTCAGGAGGTCGTGTCGCATCAGGAACTTGCCGCGCTGATGGCGGCCTGCGGCTATCCGCATTTCTTCTCCACCGGGCATCCGATCTTCGACGAGGATGATCCCGCGGTCTATGTCAACGCCACGGTGGCGATCGCCTCGCGCCATCCCTTTGTCAGCGTCAGGCCGCTGTCTGGCGTGGCCGGCCTGCCCGACGACACGGTGATCGATGCCGATTTCAATTTCTCCCGCACGCCGGTTGATGCGGTGATCGACCTGCCCGGCATCGGGCGGACGCGGATCTTCGTCTGCCATTTCAAGTCCCAGGGCGCCTTTGTCGATGATGACGAGATCGACGCGCTCGCCGACTGGGGAGACAAGATCCGCACCACCTACATGGAGCGCGCCATGGCCGGCGTGAACCAGGTGGCCAAGCGCGCCGCCGAGGCCGGCGCCATCTACCGCCTGTTCCGCCAGACCATTGACGCCGATCCCGATGCCCCGGTCATCCTGCTCGGCGATCTCAACGAGGATCCGGCGTCACACACGATCTCGATCCTCACCCAGGCCGACCGGGTCTGGTCCTGGGGCAGCGTACCGGCCAATGGCGTGCCCGAGGAGTTGGCCTATCTCAAGCATGTCTACAAGCTCTATGACAGTTTCAACCTGGTGGTGATGCAGGGGCTGGTGCGGCCCAATACGCATGGCGACATCGTCGCCGGATCGGTGCTCGACTACTGCGTGGTCTCCAACGGGCTCAACCCGAAAAACCCGCGCCGCCGCGGCACGGTGACAAAGGTCGAGGTGTTCGATGATCATTTCGAGATCGGTCCGCCCAGGGAGCGTTCGTCGGACCATGCCCCGGTGCTGACGACGATTGAAGGCATGGATCTGTAAGTCTCACGGCACCCGTTCGTCATAGGCGCGGCGGGCCGCGAGCACGCGGGCATGATTGGCGACCGCCCAGTTGCCCAGCGCCGACACCGGTTCCAAGAGCTCGATGCCCAGCGGAGTCAGCTTGTATTCGACGCGCGGCGGCACCGTGGGATAGACGGTGCGGGTAAGGTAGCCGTCGCGTTCGAGCCCGCGCAGGGTGGTGGTGAGCATCTTCTGCGAAATGCCCTCGACCGCGCGCTTGATCTCGGAGAAGCGCATGGTGCCGCCGCCGAGCGTGCTGACCACCAGGACACTCCACTTGTCGCCGACCAGCGAAATCACGTCATTGGCAACCTGGCACTGGCCGGGCAGGTGTTTTTCGGGTGGTTTCATCGAGGTGCCTCAGGTTCGAAAAAGTGCCGTCTTGTGGCCATTGAGATGGTTTCATAAGTAGCGTCAGTCACTTTTATATACAAGGAAACCCCGATGACTAAAATCGCTGTTCTGGTCGGCTCGCTGCGCAAGGATTCGATCAACCGCAAACTGGCCGGCGCTCTGGAAAAGCTGGCTGAGGGCCGGATGGAGTTCGTCTATGCCGATCTCGCCGAACTGCCGCATTACAATGACGATCTGTGGGAAAATATCCCGGATTCGGTCAAGGCGCTGAAGGCGACGGTCGACACGGCGGACGCCGTGCTGATGGTCGTTCCCGAATACAACCGCACCTATCCCGGCGTGATCAAGGACGCGATCGACTGGGGCACGCGCCCCTGGGGCAAGAATTCCTGGAACGGAAAGCCGGCGGCCATCACCGGCACATCCCCGGGCGCCATCGGCTCGGCCATCGCCCAGCATCATTTGCGCACCACCATGGTCACCGTCGGCACCGCGGTGATGGGACAGCCGGAACTCTACTACGCCTTCAAGCCGGAGCATTTCGACGCCGACGGCGCCGTCACCGACGACAGCACCAGGGATTTCCTGCAGGCCTGGGTCAACGCCTTCGCCGACTGGATCGCCAAGACCGGGAAGTAAGTCAATGCTGGAAGGAAGGCCCCTCCCCAACCCCTCCCCACAAGGGGGAGGGGCTCACGCGGGTCTGCCATTGTGCCTCACTCAATGACAACAACAAATTGTGCAGCTGAAGGGCATAAATGAGAGCCCCGCCGGGTTAAGCCCCTCCCCCTTGTGGGGTGGGGTTGGGGAGGGGGCTTTCTTCTGTTGAAAGTCCTTCCGCCGCCCGCGTCGTCACCATCTCATATCTATCCGGCAGGTTTGGCGGCCTGTAGTCCGTGCGTCCGGCCAGCCGTTCGATTACCGCCGCGTGCAGCTTCGCGCCCTCGGGCACCCGGCGGTAATCGAACACCGGCCAGTAGATCCGTCCGATCTGCAATTGCCGCAGGAACGAGGTCTTCGGCACCTTGCGCGGCAGGAACTCGACGAAGGCCCAGCCGGCGTTCATGGAATTGTTGATCTCGGCCAGCGGGTCGGGCGCGCCATAGTGCTTCTGCCGCTTGTCGGCCTCGTCATCGGCAAGCTGCGGGGCCGGTTCCTGGCTCGCCCGTGGGCTGCCGGGCGTGGTTGCGCCATGAGTGAGAAGTTCGAACACCTCCTCGTTTTCGCGCACGCCGTGCGCCACGGCCTCGCGGTAGAGCCATTCGAACGGAATTTTCGCAAGTCCGCTTTTGGCGTCCGGATAGCCGCCGCCGACATCGCCATGGCAGCCTGCGAACCAGACCTCCTCGAAATCCTGGGCGATGGTGACGAAGCGGCGGTCGTCCCTCGACCAGAATTCGTAGCGCTGGCCCGGTTCCCACAGCGAGGGCTGGAAATAGGTGCGCCGCTCGTCGATCGCCAGGGCGTGCCGGACGGTCTTCACCCGGTTGTTCTCGTTGGTATAGGCTTTCTGCGTGGTGGTGAGCCAGGGAAAGCCGGCCTTGGCGTCGAACACCGAGGCCACCGTGTCCCACAGGCCGAGGAATTCGATGCGCACGCCAAAGCCGCCCAGCACCTTCTGGAAATGGCCGATCTCGGCTGCGAAATCCTTTGTGCCGGGCTCTCCGAGCCGCGCATAGGCGCGCCAGGCATAGCGCACCAGCTGCAGCTGTTCGGGGCGCACCAGCCCGAAGATGCGGATGAAGCCCGCCAGCAGCCGCGCCGTGTAGGCGCCGCGGGAAAACCCGAAGAGATAGATCCTGTCGCCGAATTCGTGGTTCTCGACCAGAAACCGGTAGGCCTCCATTACATTGTCTTCGATGCCCGCGCCGGTGGCGAGCCCCAGAACGATGCGGGTCTTGGATTTCAGCCGCTGCCACCAGCCGCTGAGCCCGAAGGTGCCGACGCCCGGCTGGTAGAACACCAGCTGCCTGCGCGACCGCTCGAGGCTGCCATAGAGTCTCAAGACATTGGTCCGGTCGCCCGAAATCTGGTTCGACGTGCCGTCAAGCAGGATGACGATGTTCCTGGCCATGGCCCGGCCCTCCACCTGGAGGAGAATACGCGAAGGCAGGGGTGGGTGCAATCAAAGGGGGAGGGGCAAAGGGGAGGGGCGTGCCCTTGAGTATGAGGCAGATCTGCGGGCGGTGTCAGCGTATATTAGATTTGCCTGCTCACATGAAAGCCACTGTTCACACCTAGGCCCTAGGTTCATGGCGATATGGAAGCAGGCGCGCGAATGGATTGGTTATCAGAACGGCGGCTCGCCGGGGCAGTGCTTGACGCCTTGACGGCCAGCATCTGCGTTGTTGACCACAGCGGGGTCATTGTGGCTGTGAACGAGGCTTGGCGGCGCTTTTCGGATGACAATGGGGGCAATGATGCGTTCCTTGGCATGAATTATATCGAGGTCTGCCGGCGTGCAACCGGAGCAGGCGCTGATGCGGCCCATCGTTTCGGGCGCAATATCGAGGAAGTGCTTACCTGCCGGCGCGAAAGGTTTGAAACGGAATATCCGTGCCACTCGCCAGACACGCGACGCTGGTTTCTCACCCGCGTCACGCGGCTGGATACGGAGGCAGTTTCCCATGACGATACCGATTGCGTGGCGGTCATCACCCATCAGGACATCACCGCCCGAAAGTTGCTGGAGTTCGAGCTCAAGAAGCTCGCCGAAACCGACGAACTGACGGGGCTCAAGAACCGCCGAAAGTTTCTTGCGACGGCAGGCAAGGTGCTGGAACGGCTCAAGGGTGAGGGCATGCCCGCCAGCATGTTCATCATCGACCTCGATCACTTCAAGGCAATCAACGATACCCATGGCCACGCAGCTGGCGACGAGGCCTTGCGCCACGTTGCCGAACAGTTCAAACGGGGAATCCGTCGCGGCGATCTGCTGGCACGGATCGGTGGAGAGGAATTCGCCGTCCTGCTGCCCAACACCGATGAGTGGGGCGCCATCATGGTCGCAGAACGCGTCCGCGCGCTCGTTGCCAGTTCTGCTGCAGAGACAGGGGAAGGAGAGCTGAAACTGACTGCGAGTATTGGCGTGACATCACTTTGGAAAAGCGACAGCAGTCCTGACGCAGCATTGGGTCGCGCCGATGTTGCGCTCTATCGCGCCAAGGAAGACGGGCGAAACTGCGTCCGCGCTGCAACCGTGGAATTCATCTCGCCCATAGGGGCGTGACGGCGCGTTTTCCGGATTGCCCGGCGAGCACTCTTCTCCCCACAACTCCGCCCGTCAAGCCGGGTCCGTCAGCATTGCCGGCGGCAGGTGCTTGCGCGCCTTGTGGATTTCCATGCCGACAATCCGGATGTTCTCGTCATAATCAGGAACGATGCCATCGACACTTCTTCGCTTTCAAGAACCGCCTCACCGGAAAACCGGATATGGGCCGCGTCGGCAGCCGGGTCGAATTGTATGGTCGGCGTCATTGTGCCGCCTTGCCCGGCGGCCCATGACCACTGAAATTATAGGTATTTCGAACGGATTTTCCACATAGAGCGGGCCGCTTAGGCGCCGAGCAGCGGTCTTCCCTCCGTCATGCCGGAGTTGATCCGGCATCCAGCGGCGAGCGTCCGCGAGCCGGAGGACCCTGTCTGCAGATGCCGAAGGAGTCATTCACCGCACAGACGCGCGGTGGCTAGACCCCGGCTCAAGGCCGGGGTGACGGCAGTGGTGCAGCATCCGCGTCAGTCTACGCCGCGTCTGCCATCCCCGGCGCAGGCGTGACGGCGGCGACCACGGCGTCGGCGGAGTGGTCCAGGAACTCCGGATCGAGCCGCAAGGCGTCGAGCGTGCGCGGCCTTGGAAACGCGCCGCTCCAGTTCTCGAAGGCAAAGTCGAGCGCGACCGACGCCTTGCGCATTGCCTCGTCCAGCATGTTGGCGACAGCGGTCACACCCGGAATATCGGGAAACGAAATGCTGTAGCCGCTGCCGGGCTCCTTGTGGATGAGCGCGATGTAGTAGGCCATGGTCTCAGTACCTCAAGCCGCTTGCGTTAGCATTGCCGGCGGCAGATGCTTGCGCGCGCCAAGGACTTCCATGCCGACGATGCGGCCGTTCTCATCAAAATCGAGAATGATACCTTCGGAAACTTCTTCGCTTTCGAGCACCGCTTCACCCGAAAACCGGATATAGGCGGCATCGGCGGCGGGATCGAACTTAACGGTCGGTGTCATTGTGGCCTCCTTGCCCGGCGGTCCAGGAATGCGGATACTATACGTATTTCGAGCTGGTCGAGCGCAATCTGGAAAAAACGTGGGTGGAGCGGACCGTCCGTGAACCGGAATGGCGGACCGGTGACCCTGGTTCTTCCGATGCTGAACGGCGCTTCCGAACAATCCCCGAAAGACAGGACCGCGTAATGCGTGTCATCTGTGTGGAAAATCAGAACCGCTTCCGCATGTTGAGTTTAGCGGACCGGCTTGGTCATGCCACACCGCTCTCAGAAATAACTCTGCAGCGGGTGCACTTCCAGGTTTCCGGCTTTCAGCGCGGCGATGGCCTGGGCGGCCGAGAGGCTGCCGGCCATGGTGGTGAAGTAGGGGACCTTCTGCATCAGCGCGGCGCGGCGGAGCGATTTCGAATCCGAGATGGTCTTGGCGCCCTCGGTGGTGTTGATCACCAGATGCACCTGGCGGTTCCTTATCGCGTCCTCGATGTGCGGACGGCCTTCGAGCACCTTGTTGACGTGCTCGACCTCAAAACCCTTGCCCCTCAGGAAATCGGCGGTGCCGGAGGTGGCCATCACCCTGAAGCCGATGTCGGTCAGGATGCGGATGGCTTCAAGCACGCGCGGCTTGTCCTCGTCGCGGACGGAAACAAACACCGTGCCCGAGCGCGGCAGGTCGACGCCGGCGCCAAGCTGCGCCTTGGCGAATGCCAGCGCATAGTCGCGGTCGAGCCCCATGACCTCTCCGGTCGAGCGCATTTCAGGCCCCAGAAGCGTGTCGACGCCGGGGAACTTGGCGAAGGGGAACACGGCCTCTTTCACCGCGATATGGGTCAGCGTGCGGTGGTTGGGCACCGCGCCATAGGCGGCGAAGGCGTCTGCCAGGCTTTCGCCGGTCATGATCCGTGCCGCCACCTTGGCGATCGGCGAGCCGACGGTCTTGGCGACAAAGGGCACCGTGCGCGAGGCGCGCGGATTGACCTCGAGCACATGGATCACGTCATCCTTGATGGCGAACTGCACATTCATCAATCCGCCGACATTCAAGGCCTTGGCCAGCGCGATGGTCTGCACCTCGAGCCGGTCGACCATCTCCGCCGAGAGCGTGTGGACGGGGAGCGAGCAGGCCGAGTCGCCCGAATGGATGCCGGCTTCCTCGATATGCTCCATGATGCCGGTGACATTGACGTTCACCCCGTCGCACAGGCAGTCGACATCGACCTCGATGGCGTTGGTCAGGTAGCTGTCGAACAAGAGCGGGTTGGTTCCCAGAAGCGTGTTGATCTGGCCGGTCTTGTCGTTGGGGTAGCGCGCCTTGATGTCCTCGGGCACAAGCTCCGGCACGGTGCCGAGCAGGTAGTTCGACAGGTTCGCCTCGTCGCGGATGATCTGCATGGCGCGGCCGCCCAGCACGTAGGACGGGCGGACGACCAGCGGAAAGCCGATCTCGGCGGCCACCAGCCGCGCCTGCTCGACCGAATAGGCGATGCCGTTGTTGGGCTGGACCAGATCGAGCTTGTGCAGAAGCTTCTGGAACCGGTCGCGGTCCTCGGCCAGATCAATCATGTCGGGCGCGGTGCCGAGAATCGGGATTCCGGCCTTTTCCAGCGCGTCGGCGAGCTTCAGCGGCGTCTGGCCGCCAAACTGCACGATGACGCCCTTGAGCGTGCCCGCCTCCTTCTCCTTGGTCAGGATCTCGAGCACGTCCTCGTCGGTCAGCGGTTCGAAATAGAGCCGGTCGGAGGTGTCGTAGTCGGTCGACACGGTTTCCGGGTTGCAGTTGACCATGATCGCCTCATAGCCCGCGTCCTTGAGCGCGAAGGCCGCGTGGCAGCAGCAATAATCGAATTCGATGCCCTGGCCGATGCGGTTGGGACCGCCGCCGAGGATCACCACCTTCTCGCGGTCGGAGACCCGCGCCTCGCAGGCCGGAGCGCCCGCAAACGGCACTTCATAGGTCGAATACATATAGGCGGTCGGCGAGGCGAATTCGGCGGCGCAGGTGTCGATCCGCTTGTAGACCGGCCGCACGCCCAGCGCATGGCGGGCTTTCGCCACTTCGGTGCCGCGCTTGCCGGTGAGTGAGCCGAGCCTTGCATCGGAGAAGCCCATCGACTTGACCAGCCGCAGGTTCTCGGCGTCGGTCGGAATGCCGTGCGCGCGGATGCGGGCTTCCATGGTGAGAATGTCCTGGATTTGGGCCAGGAACCACGGATCGATCTTGCAGATCGCATGCACGTCCTCGGCACTCATGCCGAGCCGCATCGCCTGCGCCACCATCCGCAACCGGTCGGGCGTCGGTGTGCCGATGGCGGCCTTGATGGCGTTCTCGTCGTCGCCTTCGCCAAGCCCGGGGATCTCGATTTCGTCGAGGCCGGTGAGGCCGGTTTCAAGTCCGCGCAATGCCTTCTGCAGGCTTTCGGCGAAGGTCCGGCCGATCGCCATGACTTCGCCGACCGATTTCATCGCCGTGGTCAGAAGCGGCTCGGCGCCGGGGAATTTCTCGAAGGCAAAGCGCGGGATCTTGGTGACGACATAATCGATAGACGGTTCGAACGAGGCCGGCGTCGCGCCTTGCGTGATGTCGTTTTCGAGCTCGTCGAGCGTGTAGCCGACGGCGAGCTTGGCGGCGACCTTGGCGATCGGGAAGCCGGTGGCTTTCGACGCCAGCGCGCTGGAGCGCGACACGCGCGGGTTCATCTCGATCACCACCAGCCGGCCATCGGCCGGGTTGACGGCGAACTGCACGTTCGACCCGCCGGTCTCCACCCCGATCTCGCGCAGCACGGCCAGCGAGGCGTTGCGCATGATCTGGTATTCCTTGTCGGTCAAGGTCAGCGCCGGGGCCACGGTGATCGAGTCCCCTGTGTGCACGCCCATCGGGTCGATGTTCTCGATCGAGCATATGATGATGCAATTGTCGGCGGTGTCGCGCACCACCTCCATCTCGTATTCCTTCCAGCCCAGCACCGATTCCTCGATCAGCACCTCGGTGGTCGGCGAGGCGTCCAGCCCGTTCTCGATGATGTCGAAGAATTCCGAGCGGTTGTAGGCGATGCCGCCGCCGGTGCCGCCCATGGTAAACGAGGGGCGGATGATCGCGGGCAGGCCGATCTGGTCGAGCGCGGTGGCGGCCTGGGCCATGGCGTGGCTCATGTAGCGCTGCTTGCGGTCGGATTCGCCGAGATTCCAGGTGTTTTCGAGCGAGTCGAGGCCTGCGTCGAGTTCGTCGCCCTTGAGCTTTTCGCGCAATTGCTTGCGCTCGGCCTCGTGCAGCTTGCGGTCGGTGTCCTTGATCTCGGTGGCGTTGGCGAGGAACGAGCGCGGCGTCTCGAGCCCGATGCGCGCCATCGCCTCGCGGAACAGCGCCCGGTCCTCGGCCATGTCGATGGCTTCGGGCTTGGCGCCGATCATCTCGACATTGTAGCGCTCGAGCACGCCCATGCGCTTCAAGGACAATGCGGTGTTGAGCGCGGTCTGGCCGCCCATGGTCGGCAGCAGCGCATCGGGGCGTTCGCGCGCGATGATCTTGGCCACGACTTCGGGCGTGATCGGCTCGATATAGGTGGCGTCGGCGAGTCCCGGGTCGGTCATGATGGTGGCGGGGTTGGAGTTGACCAGGATCACCCGGTAGCCCTCTTCCTTCAGCGCCTTGACGGCCTGGGTGCCGGAATAGTCGAACTCGCAGGCCTGCCCGATGACAATCGGTCCTGCACCGATGATGAGGATCGACTTGATATCGGTGCGTTTTGGCATGGTCCGGGTCCCTGTTGCGCAGGCTTCGCGCCAAAACGCCCCCGCCGGTTATCAACCGCTCGGGAGACGCCATGCGCGATCTATGAGGCTAAGCGCGGCTTATAGGGAAATCTTGGGTGCGGCGAAACCCCAAAACGGCCGTTGTGCAGGGGAAAGTGGGATCCTTGAGACAGATACTCGCGCCGCTGTTCTGCATGTCGCCCGCCACGCCGTCCTGCGGGACCTGATAGAGACAAGCGAAGCGACGACGAGGTGGAGCCTCATGACAGCCAAGAAGACAATCACCGCTGACGAATTCGACTGTCAGATCGATGCTGGCGAGAGTGCTCTCGAACATCTCGACTGGTCGAGCGCGCGCCGTCCTGACCAGTAGCTCCAGTTCGCAAACCCGTTGCTCGTCAACCATGCGGGAATCCTCTCATCCCCGCAAAATCCCTCTTCTGAAACCCAATCTTAAGCTTGTGACGGCAGTGTTGGCGCGGGTTTCTCGATTGCCGGTGTGACAATGACTGTTCAGATCTCACGTCCTGGAATGGAAAGTCCGGTGCTTTCGGGCGTGCGCGCGCGGCTGCAGCGCGATGCCTGGCTGTACTACGCGGTGCTGGGCTATACCCTGCTCGGCATGCTGTTCCTGCTGGCCGCGGGAGACCTGCGCGGTTCGTCGCATGCGGTCTATGTCCTGCCGGCAATCAAGGCCTTCCTGATCTTCATGCCGCTGGTGGCGCTCGGCTATGACGCGTCACGGGTGGTGCTTAGGGTCGACCAGCGGCGGCGGCTTGCCTTCAGCCGGGTGTTGACGCCCGAACGGTTTGCAAGCCTTGCGGCGGGGATCATCCTGATGGCCGGGCTCACGGTGTTTCAGGGCACGTTCACCACCATCAAGACCGCCTTGCCGCAGCTTTCCGGCGGTTTTCCCCATGACCGGGTGCAGGCCGACATCGATGCGATGCTGTTCTTCGGCACCGATCCCTGGCGGCTGTTTCATGCCGTGGGCGGCAATGCGGTGGTGCGCACCATTGTCGAGTTCAACTACAATGTGATGTGGTTTGCGGCCTGCTATGGCGTCCTGTTCTTCGTGGCTACATCGCCGCGCGCCGACGGGGTCCGCACCCGCTACCTGGCGATGTTCCTGTTCACCTGGATTGTCTGCGGCAACATCCTCGCCGGCCTGTTCCTGTCCGCGGGGCCGGCGTTTTACGGGCAAGTCACCGGTGATCATCTGCGCTTTGCCGATCAGCTGGCATTCCTGGCCGAAAGCCAGTGGCGCAATTCGGCGGCTGCCTACCAGTCCTATCTGTGGAGCCTGCACGACAGCGGCAGGCTCGGCATCGGCGGCGGCATCTCCGCGTTTCCGAGCGTGCATGTGGCGCTGGTGATGATGAATGCGCTGTTCGTGTTCGAGGTCTCGCGGCGCTGGGGCCTGGCGGCATTTGCCTATGTGGCGTTCATTCTGTTCAGTTCGGTCTATCTGGGATGGCACTATGCCATTGACGGTCTTGCATCGATCGCCGTGGTCACGGCCGGGCATCTTGCCGTCCGCCGGCTGTTGCGCGGCCCGCGGGCTGCAGCCGAGCCCCCGCCCGGACGGCCTGAGGCTCCTGTTCCCCGCGCTTGACCGCCGCCTCATGACCGCGCACAGACCCCCCCACCACACGCGTCCGAGTTCACCCTTTGTAAGGACATCTTTGGCAGGGTGAGAGCTGCAGCGTGTTGGTCCAAACAAGTCTGGTTGTCCGATGTATCTCTACCTGCAGACCTTCCGCTCCGAAGTGCTTTCGCGTTTGCGCCTCGACGCGTGGTTCTATGGCACGGTGCTGGCCTACACGGCCTTCGGCCTGGTCTATCTCCAGGGCTTCGGCCAGCTCGAGGGCACCTCGCATTCGGCCTATGTCGGACCCGGGCTATGGACCTTCGCCTTTTTCATGCCCACCGTCGTGGTGCTGTTCGATCTGGTGCGGGTCGTTCACCGGTTCGACAGGCGCCGCCGGCTGGCGTTCAGGCGCAGCTTTTCCGGCCGCCGCCTGGCAGCGCTGGCTTCCGGCATGGCGGTAATGGTCGGCGTCACGCTGTTCCAGGGCACCTTCACTTCGATCAAGATCTCCTTCGCCAATATCCAGGGCGGGTTTCCCTGGGACCTGTTCATGGCCGATGCCGACAGGCTGCTGCATTTCGGCAACGAGCCGTGGCAGATTCTCTACGGCCTGGCCGAGAGCCCTGCGCTGCTGACCTTCATCGAGATCAACTACAATGTGTTCTGGCACCTGATCTGCTTTGGCGCGCTGTTCTTCGTGGTGACCTCGCCCAGCGCCGACCGGGTGCGGATGCATTACCTGGCGATGTTCCTGTTTGTCTGGATTGTTTGCGGCAACATCCTCGCCAACATGTTCCTGTCCGCCGGTCCGGTCTATTACGGCCATGTCACCGGCGATCACGCCCGTTTTGGCGGGCAGCTGGCCTTCCTGGCAACCAGCGATGCGGTCAATTCCGCCGCCCGGATCCAGACCTATCTCTGGACGCTCTATGAGCGCGGCCAGCCCGGCATCGGCGGCGGCATCTCGGCCTTCCCCAGCGTGCATGTGGCGCTGATCACCATGAACGCGCTGTTTCTCGCACATTATTCGCAGCGCCTGGGCGTGGCCGCCTTCGTCTATGTCGGCTTCGTGCTGATGAGCTCGGTCTATCTCGGCTGGCATTATGCAGTGGACGGCTATGTGTCGATCATCGTGGTGACGCTCGCCTATCACCTGTCGCGGCGGGCGTTTGCCCGACCGGCGCCGGTCGCTATTGCTGCCGGCATGCCGGGGCGCACCGCCATTACTGCCGCCTGAGCGACAGCAGGTATTCCACCACATCGGCCTTCTCGTGGTCGAACAGGCGGAAGGTGGTCATCGGAAAATGATCGTCTTCGAGGAATGTCTCGAACCAGGCGCGGTCGCGGCCGGGTACGGCGACAATGTCGGAATAGGGCGGCGCCATGTCGGGGTCGAGCGCCTCGCCGTCGCGCACATGGCAATCCCGACACCACGCGTTGACCACAAGCTCGCCGCGCCTGACCGCCGCCTCGTCGGCGAACGCTGGTGTCGCCAGCAGCGACAGGCTCGCGCCGAGCAGCAACAGGCAACCGGTCAAAAGGCAGGATTTCATTTTCGGCATGGCGAGGTTCTCCTTGCACAACCTTATCACCAGCCGGGCTCCGCGCGCCAATCCTGTTTGACGGCACGTGCAGTCGCAGCGGATTCGAATTGAACAAACAGCGCCGCTGCTGCATTAAGGACGGAACTGCCTTCAGGAGAGATGTCGCCATGGATTGGAAGGGCCGTCGCAAGAGCGACAATATCGAGGACCGGCGCGGAAATCCGTCGCGCGGCGGCAATCCCTTCGGCCGCGGCGGCATGCGGCTGCCCACCGGCGGCATGCGCGGCGGCTCGGGGCTCAGCCTGAAGGCGATCGTCATCATCGGCGTGATCTATCTGGTTCTGAAATTGATCGGCATCGATCCGCTGCAGATCATCGGTGGCGACCCCGGCGGCCAGCTCACCAGCGAACGCCAGGTTTCGCCGGCGCGCCAGGACGAGATGACGGACTTCGTCGCCACCGTGCTCGCCGAAACCGAGGATGTCTGGAACGGCATCATGCAGTCGCAAGGATTCGACTATCCGGAGCCGACGCTGGTGCTGTTTTCAGGCGCGGTCAGTTCCGCCTGCGGCAATGCCAGTTCGGCTTCCGGGCCGTTCTACTGTCCGGGCGACCAGAAGGTCTATATCGACCTGACGTTCTTCGACGAGCTGGCGCAACGCTTCAAGGCGTCGGGCGATTTCGCCCAGGCCTATGTGCTCGCCCACGAGGTCGGCCATCACGTGCAGAACCTCATTGGCGTACTGCCGCAGTTCAACGAGATGCGGCGGTCGATGAGCCAGGCCGAGCAGAACCAGATGTCGATCCGGGTCGAGCTGCAGGCCGATTGCTTCGCCGGCATCTGGGGCCATTTCACCGCGCAGAAGGGGCTTCTCGAGCGCGGTGACCTCGAGGAGGCATTGAACGCCGCCCAGCAGATCGGCGACGACACCATCCAGCGGCGCACCCAGGGCTATGTCGTGCCCGAAAGCTTCAACCACGGCACGTCAGCGCAGCGCAAGGAATGGTTCTCCCGCGGCTTCGAAAGCGGCCGGCTGGAAGCCTGCGACACGTTCAACAATCCGGTGTGACGACTGGTCGGCAGGAATCTGTTGCTCGGTGCCAACCGATCCGATGCGCGCCGTTCCACGAGCTTTCTGCGAGGGCGGGCAGGTTTTGGTAAGTGCCCGTTAAGTCTTCCGAAACATCGAAAAAATATGAGGTGAACTGGGGCCGGGATGAACCATTGGTCCGCAGCCAGCAAAATCGGGTTCGGTGCCCGGACGACAGTCCGGCCACACACAGCATCAATGCCTGCATGACGCCGGGCCTTGAACCGAATCCAGGGATCGATGTTCGATGCAATTCACACAATTCAAGGTCGGCGCCAAGTTCGCCGCCACTTTCGCCCTGCTGATCGGGATGTTCCTGGCCGTCGCCGGGACAACTTATGTCAGCCTGCAAACAATCGAGACAGCCAGCAAGTGGAATACCCATACCTACGACGTGCTTGGGCACTCCGACTCACTGCTCGCCTCGGTCATCAACCAGGAAACCGGCGTGAGGGGATATCTCATATCCGCGAACGAGAGCTTCCTCGAACCCTATATTGCAGGGACCGCGAAGTTCGACGAATCGATGAACACGCTGCTGACTCTGACCTCGGACAATGCCGAGCAGCAGGCGCGGCTCAAGCGAATCCAGCAGTTGAACGCCCAGTGGCGGACCACGATCGCCGAGCGGGAAATCGCCCTGATGAAGGATCCCGCGACCATCGAAGAGGCGTGGGCCATTGCAAGCTCGGGTGACTCCAAGGGCATGATGGACGAGCTGCGCTCGGTTCACGAAGAATTCGAGGCGGCCGAAAGCGCGCTGCTCGGAATTCGCGGCGCCACGCGTGCCGATGCCATCAGCTTCTCGCAGACTGCGATCCTTGTCGGCATTGCCGCCATTCTGGTGCTGGGGCCGCTGCTTGCCTATCTGCTCACCCGTCATATCGGCGGCGCGGTGGCGTCGCTCACCCGGGTCATGGCGACGCTCGCCTCCGGCAAGAACGATGTCGAGATCCCCTATCGCGACCGTGGCGACGAAATCGGCGAGATCGCCAAGACCATCGTCGTGTTCCGCGATGCGGCCATCGACAAGGAGCGCATGGAGCGTGAAGCCAACGACAACCGCAGCCTGAGCGAAAAGGAGCGCGCTGAGCGCGAGGCCGCGAAGGCCGCCGAGGCACAGAGCCTCAGCATCGCCATCGATTCGCTGGCAAGCGGCCTGCAGCACCTGTCCAACGGCAACCTGACGGTGCGCCTGGACACGCCGTTTGCAGGAGACCTCGATCGCCTGCGGACCGACTTCAACACGTCGGTCGAAAAGCTCGCCGAGACGCTGTCGGACGTGAAGATCAACATCAACACGATCCACGCCAATGCCGGCGAGATGCGTTCGGCGGTGGAAGACCTGTCGCGCCGCACGGAACAGCAGGCGGCAGCGCTCGAGGAAACCTCGGCCTCGCTCGAGGAAATCACCGCCACCGTCAAGAGTTCGTCGGAACGGGCGCAGGAAGCCAGCGAAAAGGCGTCGGAAGCCAACAAGGCTGGCAAGGCCTCGGCCCTGGTCGTCGCCGATGCCGTCGGCGCCATGAGCCGTATCGAAAGCGCCTCGGGCGAGATTGCCAAGATCATCGGCGTGATCGACGAGATCGCCTTCCAGACCAACCTTCTGGCGCTCAATGCCGGCGTCGAGGCGGCACGTGCGGGCGAAGCCGGCCGCGGCTTTGCCGTGGTCGCGCAGGAAGTGCGGGAACTGGCGCAACGCTCGGCCACGGCCGCCAAGGAGATCAAGAACCTGATCGGCAAGTCGAGCGAGGAAGTGGAGAGCGGCGTCGGGCTGGTCAAGGCAACCGGCGAGGCGCTGAGCAGGATCGCGGCCCATGTCGTCGATATCAACACGCATATCGAGTCGATCGCGACGGCGGCACGCGAGCAGGCGACCGGGCTGCAGGAGGTCAACTCCGCCGTCAGCCAGATGGACCAGGTGACCCAGCAGAACGCGGCCATGGTGGAAGAGACCACCGCCGTCACCCACCGCCTTGCAAACGAGGCCGACGGGCTGAGCACGCTGGTGGCGCGCTTTGTCACCGACCGGTCGTCCGCGCCGGCGCGCCCGGCGCAAAGGAGCGCGCCCGCGGCTGCGGGGTCAAGCTCCGCCGCCCGGCCATCGCCGGCCAAGGCGATGGTCAACAAGGTCCGCCAGGCGTTTGCGACGCAGGGATCGGCCGCGGTCGATCAGGAATGGTCCGAATTCTGACCCTTGCCACGGGTCTCCAGCGACAGCGGCCGGGAGCCCCAGGGCTCCCGGCCTTTTTGTATCTGGCGTCCTCGCCTCCGCTGCGTCGCGGCCTATCGCTTTGACTTCAGAGCGTTTCCGGATCAGGCGCCGGCGTGAAGCGGCCCCGGGCCAAAGCTTGTCAGGCGGAGCGCTTCTCGCTGTCGAGATGCGCCATCAGCGCATCGGGGTAGCGGTTGCCCAGGACCGCGCCCCGTGGCACGGCGGCTTCGATCTCGGCGAGATCGGCCGGGGAGAGTGCGACCTCGAGCGCGCCCAGCGCCTCGTCGAGCCGGTCGCGGCGGCGGGCGCCGACCAGAGGCACGATGTCCTGCCCCTGGGCCGCCACCCAGGCAATCGCCGCCTGCGCCGTGGTCATGCCCCTGGACTGAGCCACCCGGCCGAGGGCCTGGGCGAGCGCCAGGTTGCGGGTCTCGTTGTCTCCCTGGAAGCGCGGCCCGTGGCTGCGGAAATCGCCGGCCCCGAGGCTCGCCGGTTTCCAGTGGCCGCTGATCAGCCCGCGCGAGAGCACGCCATAGGCGGTCACGGCGATGCCCAACTCGCGGCAGGTGGCCAGAATCTCGTCCTCGATGCCGCGCGAGACCAGCGAATACTCGATCTGCAGATCGCTGATCGGATGGATCTGGGCGGCGCGGCGGATGGTGTCGGGGCCAACCTCGGACAGGCCGATGTGACGGACGAGCCCGGCCTCGACCATTTCGGCGATGGCGCCGATCGTGTCCTCGATCGGCACGTCGGGATCGACGCGCGACGGCCGGTAGATGTCGATATGGTCGGTGCCCAGCCGCTTCAGCGAATAGGCGAGCGCGGTCTTGAGCGCCTTGGGCCGGGCGTCGTAGCCCAGCCAGTTGCCGAGCGGATCGCGCAGCGCGCCGAACTTGACCGACAGCAAGAGCCGGTCGCGGTCCTGACCCTTCAGCGCCTCGCTGATCAGCATTTCATTGTGGCCCATGCCGTAGAAGTCGCCGGTGTCGAGCAGCGTCACCCCGGCCTCGATGGCGGCGTGAATGGTGGCGATGCTTTCGGCCCGGTCGGCGGGGCCGTACATGTCCGACATGCCCATGCATCCGAGGCCGAAGACTGAGGTCATGGGGCCGGTCTTGCCGAGTTGAACTGTTTTCATCGTGCTGTCTCCAATCTTGCGCGCCACGATGCGTGGCGGCGACGGGGGAGGTGTAATGGCTTTGGCTTTGTGCGATAATCCATTTCAATCGAAACAAGCTGTACGGAAATATGTACAATGCAGGACTTGCCGCTCGCCGATCTCGACGCCTTCGCCACCATTGCCCGGATGCGCAACTTCCGCGCCGCGGGCCGGGTGCGCGGCGTCTCGGCATCGTCCCTGAGCGAGGCGATGCGGCGACTGGAGGCGCGGCTCGGGCTCAGGCTGCTCAACCGCACAACCCGCAGCGTCACGCTGACCGAGGCCGGGCAGCGGCTCTATGACAGGCTCGAGCCAATGCTGGGCGGCATCGGCGCGGCGATCGAGGACATCAACAGTCTGCGCGACCGCCCGGCAGGGCGCTTGCGGCTCAACGTGCCGGGCATCGTGGCGCGGCTGATCATGCCCGACATCGCCTGCCGGTTTCTCGCGCTCCATCCCGACATCACGCTCGAGGTGATCTCGGATGACAGCTTCGTTGACGTGCTGGCGGAAGGCTTCGACGCCGGCGTGCGCTACGAGGAATCGCTGCACCAGGACATGATCGCCATTCCCATCGGGCCGCGGCGGCAGCGCTTTGTCTGCGCGGCGGCGCCCGCCTATCTGGCCCGGCACGGCACGCCGGCGCATCCGCGCGAGGTGCTGGCGCATGTGACGATCAGACATCGCTTCGTCAGCGGCCGAATCTACAACCTCGAGTTCGAGCGCGACGGCGAGACCATCATGGTGGATCCGCCGGCCCGCATCGTCGCCGACACGATCGAGATGGAGCGCGCGGCCGCCGAAGCCGGGCTCGGTCTGCTCTTCACCTTCGAGGATTTTCTGGTCGATTCACTTGCCGCCGGGCGGCTTGTGCGGGTGCTGCCAGACTGGATGCAGGACTTTTCCGGGCCGTTTCTCTATTTCCACAGCCGCAAATACATGCCGACGGCGCTGCGCGCCTTTGTCGATTTCGTACGGCAGGACGGCGTTCGTCCGCCGCAGGCCGACCAGTGGTCTGGCCGAACCAGACAGTTCCCATCTGTTTCGCAAAGCCAGCCCGCAAGCTACTGATCTGGCCGGGCGATTTGTCCTGACGGATGGGCCCATCTGTCAGGATCGCACCACTAGGTCGGGTCCGGCTTGCCGGCGCCGGGTTTGCCGCGGCGCTTGCTGCGGGCCGGCCCCGATCCGGTGTCGGCCTCCGGCGCAACGCGGCTGACCACCTCGACCGGCGTGCGCATGATGATCTCGCGGTGCGGGAAGGGGATGTTGACGCCGTTTTCCTTGAATGCATCCCACAGCGCCAGCAGCACCTTGCCGCGTACATTGGTGAGCCCGGCTTGCGGATCGGCAATCCAGAACCGCAGCCGGAAATCCAGCGAGGAAGCGCCGAACTCGGTCATCCAGCACACCGGCGCGGGGGCTTCGAGCACCCGGCCGATGGAGCCCGCGGCGGCGATGGCGAGCTTGGTGACTTCGTGCGGATCGCTGTCATAGGAGACGCCGAAATCGACGTCGAGGCGAACCAGCTTGTCGGAAAACGACCAGTTGACCACCTGCTGGGTGATGAAATCCTCGTTCGGGATCAGGTATTCGCGACCATCGCGGGTGATCACCGAGACAAAGCGGGCGCGCAGCTCGCGGATCCAGCCGACGGTCTCGCCCAGCTCGATCGTGTCGCCGGGCTTGATCGAGCGGTCGACCAGGATGATGACGCCGGAGATGAAGTTCGACACCACCTTCTGCAGGCCGAAGCCGAGGCCCACGCCGACCGCGCCCGAAAAAACCGTCAGCGCGGTCAGGTCGATGCCGGTCGACGACAGCGCCATCATGATAGCCACAGCGATCAGTCCGAACTTCACCACCTTGCCGGCCAGCACCTTGAAGGAGGGCGAGAGATCCTCGACCAGATTGATGCGGGCATCGAGAAAACTGCCGAACAAATTGGCGACCCACAGGAAACCGGCGGTGACAAGGACTGTGCGCAGCACGAAAAGCGCGGAAATCCGCAGGTCGCCCACCTGGATCGCCAACTGGTCGAGAAAGGCTGACGCCTCGGGCCTGAGATCGAGGATGCCGAGCGCCACATAGGTAAAGACCGCCAGCGCGATCAGCCGGGCGAGACTCCTCGAGTGTATGATCCGGCTCGACACCGCGATGGCGAGCCAGGCCGAGCCGAGCGCCAGCGCCAGCCCGATCAGATAGGTGCGGGACGGCCAGCTCAGCGCCAGCACGATCTCCCGCGCAAGGGCGAGAAACACCAGGAAGATGACCCAGTTCATCCGCCGCATGAAGGCGATGATCACCCTGAGCAGCCCCGGCTTGCCCTTGATCGCCCGGGCCCGCGCCTCGAGCCAGGGCTCGACCCTCAAGGAGATCAGCCAGGCGGCGAGGTAGCAGCCCGCCACGATGGCGATCTGGTAGTAGGTCCAGGGCAGGGCGAGATAGGATTGCCCGGCATCGAGCAGCGCCCGGACGGATTGCGAAAGGCTGTCCATGTCGGTGGTTTCCATTTTGCCATTATGGAAGCGAAGCGGCTGCTTGAGAAGCGCTGATGTGACACCGGGTCCGCCGATCCGCCGCGGGGTCGACCGGCGCAATGGCATTTGCGGCACGCAGGAATGGATCATTCCGGCACGGGAAACGCGGCGGCGCTTCGGCGTGGCTTGCCAGTCGGGCGGCGCGCGGGCATAAGCGCCTCTCCAATCATGGCTATCGGGTCGGGTCGCGGGCATGGCAATCACATATAGAGGGGACGGGCAGAGCTGGGGGGCGCATGTGCGCGCCACGCTGGCGCTCGGCCTGCCGCTTGTCGGCACCCAGATCGCCCAGATCGCCATCGCCACCACCGATGTCGTCATGCTCGGCTGGTACGGCACCGAGGAGCTGGCGGCGACCGTGCTCGGCTCGCAGGCCTTCTTCATCGTCTATATTTTCGGCGTCGGCTTCGCCAGCGCCATCCTGCCGCTGGCGGCGCAAGCGGAGGGGCGCAACGATCCCACCCATGTGCGCCGTTCGGTCAGGATGGGGATGTGGATCCTGCTCCTCTACGCAGCCGTGGTCATGCCGTTCCTGTGGTTTCTCGAACCGGCGCTGATCGCGCTCGGCCAGAAGCCGGAACTGGCGGCGCTCGCCAGCGACTATATCCGCATCGCCCAATGGGGCATGTTCCCGGCGCTGGCGATGATGGCGCTGAGATCCTTCTTCGCCGCGCGGTCGCGCGCCGGCATCGTGCTGTGGTCGGCGCTGATCGGAACCGTGGTCAACGGCATCCTGAATTATGCCCTGATCTTCGGCTATTTCGGTGCGCCGGAGATGGGCGTGCAGGGCGCCGCCGTGGCCTCGGTGATCAGCTCGACCGTCATCTTCGGTATCATGGCCGCTTGGGCGGTGCTGCATCCGCGTCACCTCGAATACCGGCTGTTCCAGCGTTTCTGGCGACCGGAATGGCCGGCCTTCTTCGAAGTGTTCCGGCTGGGCCTGCCGATCGGCTTCACCATTCTGGCCGAGGTCGGGCTGTTCATGGCGGCGTCGCTGATGATGGGCTGGCTCGGCACCGTGCAGCTTGCCGCCCACGGCATCGCCCTGCAGCTCGCCTCGATCAGCTTCATGGTGCCGCTGGGCCTGTCGCACGCCGCCACCGTGCGCGTCGGCCAGGCCTATGGTCGAAACAACATGGCGGAACTGGCGCGCGCGGCGCACACGGTGATGGGGCTTGCGGTGGTGATCTCGTTTGCCGCGGCCAGCCTGTTCTGGCTCGCGCCGGAGACACTGATCGGGCTGTTTCTCGACGAGGCCAATGTCGATTCGGCCGAGCTGCTCGCGGTGGCGGTGCCGCTGCTGCTGGTCGCCGCCGCCTTCCAGATGGTCGACGCCATCCAGGCGATCGGCGCGGGCCTGCTGCGCGGCATCAAGGACACCCGCATCCCGATGTTCATCGCCGTGATCAGCTACTGGCCGATCGGCCTGTCGGCCGCCTACGGCCTCGGCTTCGGCCTGGGTCTCGGCGGCCCCGGCATCTGGGCCGGCCTGGCGCTGGGGCTGGGCGTGGCGGCGGTGCTGCTCAATCTCAGGTTTGCCAACCGGCATCTGTTCCTGGATGTGAAGGGGTAGCGAGAACCGGCGGCGCGGTCCGTGCTGCTCCCTGCATCACCTCGCGGCAAGCAACAGCAGCGTCCGGTTTTTCGTACGGGCTGACAAAATATTAAGCTCCCTCATCCAGGATTGCCGAAGCTATGGGCCTTCAGCAGGCCCTGAAGCCTGTCAAAAGGGGTTTGATGTGCGTCACAGAGAGAGCGATGATGTGTTCAAGACGCTGGTGTCGGAGCTGACCTCGACGATCGCCCCGACGACGATCATGAGCATGACGATCCTGGCTGTCGGTCTGTTTGCCTATGCAAGCCTTGGCAGCATCGAACTGCTGCTGGCCACCATCACCGGAAGCGTTGCCTCGGCCGCAAAGATTGTCGTGACGGTGGCGCATCGGCGTTCCAACGCGACCAGGCGTGCAACCGTCGAGGATGCCGCCCGCTGGGAAATGGCGCACGGGCTGCTGACCTTTCTCATCGCCGGTTCTGTCGGACTGCTGGCAACCGTGGTGTTCACCCATCGGGACCTTTCGGTGCAGGTTCTCGCCGCGGCTCTGCTCTTCGGCTATTCCGCCGGCGTGGCCGTCCGGGTCTCGGTTCGGCCCATCATCGCAGCGACCGCGATCATGATCGCAGGGCTTCCGACGACGATCGCCGTCATGCTCTACGGCGATTCGGCCCACTGGATCCTGGCGGGGATGTGTGTCGCCTTCCTGGTGGCGGCGATGCAGAGTGTCTGGCATGTCTACCGGACCGCCACCCGCCAGATCTGCCTGCGCCTTGAGATGGAGCATCAGGCACGCCACGATCCGTTGACCGGACTTCGCAACCGCATGGCGCTGAGCGAAGCCTTTGACATGCTTGGCAGCGCTGACAACACGCTCACCTGCGTGCACTGCTTCGATCTTGACGGCTTCAAATATGTCAATGACCGCTTTGGGCACGCAGTCGGGGATGAATTGCTGGTGGGCATCGCCATCAGGCTCAGGGAGAACCTGGACCGGCCGAATATCGCCGTCCGCGCTGGCGGCGATGAATTCGTGATCCTTCAACCAGATGTCAGGCATCCGCTTGAAGCTGACGCACTGGCCAGAAAGATCGTCAATGTCCTCACAGCGCCCTATGAGATTGCGGGTGAAGACATCACCATCGGTATCAGCCTAGGCTACACGATGGCGCTCTCCGGCTCTGCCAGACTTGACCACATGATGGACAGCGCGGACAAGGCCTCCTACCGCGCGAAGCGGAACGGCGGCGGCATTGAGCGTGAAACGCCGGAAGTGCCGGATCTTCGCACCTCCTCTTTCGCTGCGTGACCAGAGCTCCGGCAGCCTGGTGCTTGTCGCGCTCAAATGGATCATTTGAGCGATGACGTACATGCATTAATTCAAAATCGTACATCGACCTTTGCGCACCCATTTGGATGCACAAAGGTCGCTGCAGGGTCGAGACTCCCTCAGATCCAGCCGCACCGGTCTCGTCGTCTCGCCCGGCCTGTAGCGTGTGGAGAGGTTGTCGGCGACATCAATGGCTGGCGCGCCGCGCGCACGGTGGCGCGGCCCTGGCCGCCTCGCGACCGGGGGTAATCAATCGAACATCTTGGCGATGACGGCCTGTTCGGCCTCCTCCCATTGGCGCACGACGTCGCTCACGTCCTTGATTTCGTCCTGGCTGAAATGGTGGGCGCCTTCCGCGTCGATCCGGCACAGGCTGAACGGCTCGCCGACGCTGGCGGAGGTGAGGTCGAGCGCCTGCAGGACGCGCAGCACCGCAGCGCACCCGAAGCGGACCGACCGCTCGGCCAAATGGAAGTGGGACAGCAGCGAACCCGCCTGCTGGGCCATGGCAGCACCGCTGCCAATGGCGTGGAAACCGATATCGGCGTAATGTCCGACCATGCCCGAGGGCGTGATTTCCAGGATCCATGGCTCGCCGTCGCGCCATCCTGCTGCCATCACATAGGCCGACGGCGTACCGCCGCCTTCCTCGCCCGGCACGTCGGCGATGAAGGTGTCGTAGTGATGGCGAAGGATCGGCAGGACCTGCCCCTGCAATGCCCGGCCGATGTCGGGCGCTTCCAGGATCGCCGCACTGTTTTCATGGAAGCTTCGCTTCACATCCGCGAGCACCGAGCGCGCGCCACTGCCGCCCCAGGCCGCCGACTCGCCCAGCGGGTGAAGCTTCTCGGCGGGATATGTCATGCCTCGCCCCTTGTCGGTGATCTGGGAATCCGAGCCGAGAACGACCCCGTCTCTGCACACGGTGGCAAGCACGACAGTCATGTAGCAATCCTTTCAAGTTCGGTGTCCTGGCCATTCCGGCCGGACGCCTGTCGGTCGCCGCCCGACGTTTGACGCGTTGACGATCAAGACAATGCGACACGACGCATTCGCCCTTCCGTCTATACGCCTTCGGCCCTCACGCAGTTCCACCCGGCTGCCGTTTTTCAACGACATCGCCCAACACACGAAGCAGAAGCCGGCACGGCGCAGCGGCTTCTGCAGGCCTCGAAAGGATAGCTTTTTCAGGTTGGACGTGGCTTCGCCGCGACAAGGAGCGAGTGTCAGGGGCGGGCTTGAGACTGCGTCCCGCCGCCCAGCCCTTCCAGCACTGTCCTCGTCGCCTCGTCCGCCGGAAACAGGTGCTCGATCTGCCAGTCGGCGAGCGCGATGTCCTCGGCGGTGGAGAACTGGCTCAATGTCGAGAACAGTGACAGCACTGTCTCGCCCATGCGGTAGCGGGTGGCGATGACGGCCCGGGCGCCGGCTGTGGGGTCGGGGGCGGCAGCGCCGAGCCGGTCCGCCAGCCGGGCCGCCATCTCGTCGAGCCAGGCGTCGCCACCCAGATGGGCGGAGCGGGCGCGCAGGCGGTGGAGGAAATGGTGCGCGGTCTCCTCCCAGTTCTCGATCACGCGCCCCAGCCGGTTCTCGTCGAGCAGCGCCTCGACGAGGTTGACGTTTTCCGGAAGGTCCAGTTGCGCAAGCATCATCAAGGCTGTGGCATTGGCGCGCACAATCGTCCAGCGCCGGTCGAGCACCAGCGCGGGGTAGGGCAGGTGCCGGTCGAGCATCCAGTCGAGCGCCGCGGCGATCGGCGCCATCTCGGCCTCGTCGAGGTCGCGGGCGCGAAAATTCGGGGCGAAGCCCGCCGCGTGCAGCATCGCGTTGCGCGAGCCGCGCGGCACCTCGAGTGCGGCCCCCAGGTTGAGCACCATGGCGCGGCTCGGGCGGGCACGGCCGGTTTCGAGAAACGAGATGTGCCGCGCCGAGACATTGGCCTCAAGCCCGAGGTCCAACTGGCTCACCTTGCGCGCCTCGCGCCAATGTCTGAGAAGATCGCCGAATTGTGTCGTCATCACCGTCTCCAGCCGCACCGTGAAGCGTTTCATCATAGGGCGGCGGTGCGCCCTGTCACTTACCTTCGAGGTAATTGCGCGGCGTCGGGCGCGAGGGTTTTCTGTGGCGGTCAACACAGGAGTTTTCGACATGGAAATCACAAGGACACAAGGCTGGGTCAAGGCCGCCTCAATGATTGTCATCGGCGTCGGCCTGGCGCTCGCGCTCGCCGCCTGGCCGCCTCTGTCTGTCCCGGTGGCGCTGCTCGCCGATCTCGTCATCTGGCCGCTCGACCGGGCCGAAACGCTCGCCGCCCCCGAAACCCGTCTGTTCGCGGCCATCGCCGGCGGCGTCATGGTGGGCTGGGGCGTCACGCTGTGGACCGTGGCGGCGCATGTGCTGCCGGCCGACCTGCCGCTCGCGCGGTCGATCACCATGATCGGCCTCTACAGCTGGTTCGCGGTCGATTCGCTTGGCTCGATCGCGGCCGGCGCGGCCCTCAATGTGATCGGCAATATCGGCTTCGTCGCGCTGTTTCTCTATGCTTTCGGCCAGCGGCGCGCAGCCCGCGCCTGACCGCCCGATGCTCGGGCCAATCGCCGCGGCGGGCGTCTCCTGCCGCGGCTTGAAACTCCGCAGCGGCATGGCCTTCAGCGGTCAGCCGGGCCTTCAATCCGGCCGTTCGGGCTCGTCCCTGCTGTCGCAGAAAAGCGCGATCTTGTTGCCCTGGGGATCGCGGAGATAGCCCACGTAGAAATGCGCGCTGTAGGCCGCCCGAAAGCCGGGCGCTCCCTCGTCCTGCCCGCCGGCGGCAAGGGCTGCCGCGTGCAGTTCCCGCACCTTGGCCTGCGTGGGCACCATGAACGCCACCATGGCGCCGTTGCCGGTGGATGCGGCCTGCCCGTCATGGGGCGGCTTGACGTAGAAATCGGGTGTTTCCGGCCCTTGGCCGGCCGGTCCGGGGATCGAGTAGCTCAGTCCTTCAGACGAGACTTCGAGGCCGTAGCCGAGGCTTGGCAGGAATGCCGAGTAGAATTTTTCGGCGAGCGGGATGTCGTTTGCGCCGACCGTGACATAGCCAATCATTGTGCCTCTCCGTTGGCCGTTGCCGCCGGTCACGGCCCGGAGCCGTGATCCTCACCCTGCTCGACGCATGGATCCTGACCGGGGATTAGGATCCATGCCGGCCTTTGGACTTCACCGCTCGGCCAGCGCCTCGAGCCCCTTGCGCTCGCCGACCATGTTCATGAAGCGGCGGAAGAGATAGTGGCTGTCCTGCGGTCCGGGGGAGGCCTCGGGATGGTGCTGCACCGAAAACACCGGCTTGCCGACCAGGCGCAGGCCGCAATTGGTGCCGTCAAACAGCGAGATATGGGTTTCCTCGACGCCATCGGGCAGGCTCTTGCCGTCGACCGCGAAGCCGTGGTTCATCGACACGATCTCGACCTTGCCGGTGGTGAAGTCCTTGACCGGATGGTTGGCGCCGTGATGGCCCTGGTGCATCTTGGTGGTGGCGCCGCCCAGCGCCAGCGCCAGGATCTGGTGGCCAAGGCAGATACCGAACAGCGGAATGCCGCTGTCGATGAGTGTTCGGATCACCGGAACGGCGTATTCGCCGGTCGCCGCCGGGTCGCCGGGACCGTTGGACAGGAACACGCCGTCGGGATTGAGCGCCAGCACGTCCTCGGCGCTGGTGGTGGCCGGAACCACGGTCACCTTGCAGCCGAGTCCGCAAAACAGCCTGAGGATGTTGCGCTTGATGCCGTAATCGATGGCGACGATGTGGGCGGTCGCTTCCCCGGCCTCCGCATAGCCCTCATCCCAGACCCACGGACCTTCGGTCCAGCTCGAGGACTGGCCTGAGGAGGCGTCCTTTGCGAGGTCGAGACCCTCGAGCCCGCTCCATTCCGCCGCCAGCGCCTTCAGCGCCGGGATGTCGAACTTGCCGTCCGGATCATGGGCGATCACCGCGTTGGGCGCGCCGTTCTCGCGGATCCAGGCGGTGAGCGCGCGGGTGTCGACGCCGGTCAGGCCGATGATGCCGCGGGTCTTGAGCCACTGGTCGAAATGCCCGGCCGAACGGTAGCTCGACGGTTCGGTGATGTCGGCCTTGAAGATCGCGCCCACGGCGCCGATGCGTCCGGCCGGCGTCAGGTCCTCGATATCCTCGGCATTGGCGCCGATATTGCCGATATGCGGAAAGGTGAAGGTGACGATCTGGCCCAGATAGGAGGGGTCGGTGAGGATCTCCTGGTAGCCGGTCAGCGCAGTGTTGAAGCAGACTTCCGCCTGCGCCTGGCCGGTGGCGCCGATGCCGCGGCCTTCGATCACCGTACCGTCGGCAAATACCAGAACGGCGGTGGGCCGTGTCTCAGTCCATGGGCTTGGGGTCATGTCCACTCCGTTGGCGGCCGCAGGGCCGCTTCATCGCCGGCCGACATCCCCTTGACGTTCTGTCGGGGCGTCGCCATCTAACCTGCCTGAAGCCGAGGCGCGGAAAGCAGTTCCCGCGCCGACCGGTGCGGTCCCGGCAGATGGTTTCCATCTGTCAGACCACGAGCGCGACTTCGATCCGGTCATACATCGGCTGGTAAATAGAGAAGCCGCACGCTGTGGTCAATCAGCCCGGTGGGGTGGGCACGCCAATAATTTGCTTGAACAGGACGCGGCCAAGGGGGTAATCCTCTGCTTCCGCCTGTGTGGACCCGAGAGGCCAACAATGGAACTGCCGGAGAAAGTTTGATGATGCGTGAACGTTTTGCCGAAACGCTCAAGGAAGCCATTCTCGCCAAGGATCCGCGGCGCATGTCGACGTTGCGGCTGATTCAGGCCGCGATCAAGGATCGCGACATCGCCAATCGCGGCGCCGGCAAGGATCCGGTCAGCGATGACGAGATTCTTCAGATCCTGACCAAGATGATCAAGCAGCGCGAGGAATCGGCCGCCGTCTACGAGGAGAATGCCCGGCTCGAACTGGCCCAGCAGGAAAAGGATGAAATCGCCATCATCCGCCAGTTCCTTCCCCAGCAGATGCCGGAGGAGAAGGTGCGTGAAGCCTGCGAATCCGTGGTCTCGGAAACCGGCGCTTCCGGGCTTCGCGACATGGGCAAGTGCATGAACGTGCTCAAGGAGCGCTATCCCGGCCAGATGGACTTTTCCAAGGCCTGCGGCATGGTCAAGGGGCTGTTGCGGTAAGGTCCCGCTCGGTTCGTTGCGACGACCATCGCGCCCGAGTTCCACCGGTCTCGGCCCGTTTGGCGAGAATACGGGTCCGTTTCAACGAAAAAAGTGATTATCAGGACGTTTTTTGCTCATTTTCGGAAAAACCAGGCAACCCTTGTGACGCTCTCTGCGTTTGTCTCGTATGACGGGGGTGCTGTACAGCCGGTGATTCGCCGCAGTTTCGCCCGAAGCCATTCAGAGGACACGTCATGCCCCGGACTGTGACCACTCGGAATACCCGTAGCCACCATGTCAATCGTCTGCGAGATGCCACCGGCTTGCGGCCGCTTGCATCGGCCGATGGTGATCGCGCCGCCCATTGCAACGGCGCCGATTTGATTGCCCGTCTCCACGAGCTTGGGGGCATGGGCCGCTCCGACGTTCGAACGGAGGCCTGAGCCATGATGGCATCCGCGTCCCCTCCCGTCTTCCAGACAGAGCCATTCGACCAGATTCCGACAATCAGGACCATTTTCGACGCCATGCAGGTCCTGCGAAAGACCTGCCTCGGCTATGGCTTCCGCTATTTCAAGGTAATCGCGCTTCCCTCCAACATATCCGGCGGCGACAGCAGCCTTTCCGGACTGGCCACGATTTCCAGCTGGCCGCCGGAGATGATCGCGGATTATGACCGCCTGCAACTGGCCCGCAACAGCCCGATTCTCAAACAGTTGCGCAAGCAGATCACGCCGCTGGTGTTCGAGGTCGCGACCATCAACCATCTCCGTCCGGGTGAGGAGCCGGCCAGCGCCGACGTGCTGTTCGGGCGGTTTGGCCTGACCATGGGGGTCTATTTCCCGGTGCATGATTATCGCAGCGTGCGGCATGCCGTGTCATTCATGGGCGACCGGGCGCCGCTGACGGCCGAGGACCTGTCGACGCTGGCGATGTTCTCGACCATGCTGATCGAACAGATCACGAAAGTCACCATTGCCGATCATGCGGCCAAATCCGTGCTCAACGCCCGGGAAGTCGAGATCCTGCAATGGACCGCCGAAGGCAAGACCAGTTCCGAGATCGCCAGCATCACCGGGCTTTCGGAACATACGGTCAATCACTACGCCACGATCGCGACGCAGAAACTCGGCTGCTCCAACCGCACCCAGGCCGTGGTCTACGCCCTGCGTCTCGGGCTGTTCAAATAGGGCCGGCAGGGCTCAGGCGCAGGCCTGGAAAAGGCTGTTGTTCGCCACGAGAGCGTCGAGGCTGGCGCAGCCGGTGTTCTTGGATCTCAGGTCACGCCAGGTTTCGAAATCGCAGCCCTTCATCGGCTTGGAGAAGTAGAAGCCCTGGATCTCGTCACACCCGAGTTGGGCCGCGGCGGCAACCTGGCCCGGGGTTTCCGTGCCTTCGACCACCACCCGGCAGCCCAGGTTCTTGCCCAGCTGGATGATCGCCCGGGAAACCTCTCTCGAGGTGCCGTCGAAGTCGATGCCCAGGACGAAGGACCGGTCGACCTTCAGGATGTCGAATTTCAATCCGGTCAGTTGCACCAGGTTGGAGTAGCCGGTGCCGAAATCGTCGATGGCGATGCACAGGCCGGCAGCGCGCAGCGCGGCGATCTGGCTTCCCACGCCGGCCACGTCCGTGGTGGCGAGCGTTTCGGTGATCTCGATGGTGATCAGGCGCGCCGGGCAGGCGTGCCTTTCCAGGAGCGCGATCACGGTCTCGGAGAAGTCCGCGTTCTGGAACTGCTCGACCGACACGTTGATCGAGACCTCGGTCGTGTGGCGCGCGCGGTTCCAGGCGGCGCACTGCGCAATGGCTTCGTCGAGCACGATCAGGCCGAGGTCGCCGATCAGCCCGGTCATCTCCGCGACCGGAATGAACTCGCCGGGGCCGATGACGCCGCGTTCGGGATGGTTCAGGCGCACCAGCGCCTCGACGCCGGTAACGGCCCAGTCGCGAGCACTGACCTTGGGCTGGTAATAGACCTCGAACTGGCGTTCGGTGATGGCCGTGCGCAGATAGCGCTCGATGGTTTCGCGGTTCTTGATGGCCTGCATCATGTCTGTTTCAAACAGAGCGGTTTTGTTCAAGATGGGCAGGGCCAGGGAATGGTTGCAGGCCAGCGCCGCATATTGCTTGACCTTGATCGCCGAGTACGAATGGTCGGGATAGATAGCGACGCCGATGGCGATCTTCGGGCGGAACTGCCGTCCGGCCTCTTCGACAATGCCGGCCACAGCCATATGCAGTCGGTCTGCGAGCGCGCCGATTTCGATGGGGTTGACCAGATCCGGTACGGTCAAGACCAGTTCAGTTCCGCCGAACCGCGCCAGCACGGGTTTGTCAAACCGCTCGCTCGCGGCATTGCGCAGGTTCTCGTCATGGTTTCTGCAGGGCGACGCCGCGATGAGCAACTGGGCGATGCTGTTGAGCAGGCTGTCCGACGCCTCGTGGCCGAACCGGTCATTGACCTTGCGCAATTCCAGAACGTCGATGAAGAACACCGCTCCGCGGGCCGGTTGCCCATCGGTGTCAACCGAACCCACCCGCCGCTCCAAAAGGGTCTGAAGCCGGTATCGGTTGGGAAGTCCGGTGATGAGATCATGGTTGGCGAGTTGGCGGTTTTCGGCGGTGGAGCTGCGCAAGCGCTTGACCATCAGGCGCATGCTGGCTGCCAGCCCGCCGATTTCGCAATTGCACAGCAGCGGGATCTTCACATCGAGGTCGCCTTCGGCGATGCGCCCGGCAATTTCGGTCAAATGGCGGATGGGCTGGCTCAAATTCCGGCTCAGCAGGAGCATCAGGCCAGCTGTAGCGCAAAGGCCAAAGACGGCCAGGCCGACATGCATCGCCATGTCCAAAGCGCTGAGCCGTCCTGTGAATGGCTGCATGACCAGGACCAGGCAGAGGGCCGCCAGCACCACATAGACCAGCGTGAACCGTACTCCGATTCCGTTGAAGCCCTTGCCGTAGATTGTTTCTTTCTTGCGCATGTTCGCCGCTCCGGACGCCGGATCTTGGGGGCGGATCCGCTTTGATGATGGAAGTGATCTCGACATGCCGTTGCGGCGGCCATGCAACAGACCGCGGCATCATGCCTGCGGGGAGTGTTTTCCATTGCGACGGTTCGATAACTAACAGTAGTTTATGAATACCCGTTGTGAAAAATGCCTAGAATTTTAACGATCGGGGGCGATTGGCGCTGCGGCCATGGAATAGATGCAGGTACATTATCGTTCAAATCGAGCTGTTCGGGGGCGGGCTGCATCGCGCATGGCGTCACATCCAGCAGACCCCAGGACCCGCCTGTGTGCATAACCGGGAGAGCCGCATCAAGGTCTTTGCCAGCGCTGCGCGCAGCTCCTATATAGATGTGTCCATCATCCATCCCAGCCCAGCGCCGGAGGCGCGCCGATCTTGCGGTTCTCACCGTCCTTTCTTGATGAAATTCGCGACCGGGTTCCGATCTCGGACGTGATCGGCCGTCATGTGACCTGGGACCGCAAGAAAACCAACACCTCGCGCGGCGACTGGTGGGCCTGCTGCCCGTTCCATGGTGAGAAATCACCCTCCTTTCACTGCGAGGACCGCAAGGGCCGCTACCATTGCTTCGGCTGCGGCGTGTCGGGCGACCATTTCAAGTTTCTCACCGAGCTCGAAAACCTGAATTTCCCCGAGGCAGTTGAGCGCGTCGCCGACATGGCCGGCATATCCATGCCCGCGCCCGATCCGCAGGCCGCCGCGCGCGAGCGAACGCGCGCGAGCCTCGAGGACGTCATGGAAATGGCGGCGTCGTTCTTCGAGGAGGAGCTGCAGGGCGCGCGCGGCGCCAAGGCCCGCGCGTACTTGCGCGACCGCGGCCTGTCGGGCCGCACCATCGCCGCCTTCCGGCTCGGCTACAGTCCCGACAGCCGCAGCGCGCTCAAGGAGCATCTGGCGTCGCGCGGCGTCGACAAGGACCAGATCGAGGCCTGCGGGCTGGTGGTGCACGGACCCGAGATCGCGGTCTCCTACGACCGCTTCCGCGACCGCATCATGTTCCCGATCCTGTCGTCGCGCGAACGCGTCATCGCCTTCGGCGGCCGGGCGCTGGCGCCGGGCGCGCCGGCCAAGTATCTCAATTCCAACGAGACCGAGCTCTTCCACAAGGGCAATGTGCTTTACAATTTCGCCCGTGCCCGGCGCGCCTGCGGCCAGGATGGCACGCTGATCGTGGTCGAGGGCTACATGGATGTGATCGGGCTGGCCCAGGCCGGCATCGACAATGTCATTGCGCCGCTCGGCACCGCGCTCACCGAAAACCAGCTCAAGCTCACCTGGCGGGTGACGCCGCAGCCGGTCCTGTGTTTTGACGGCGACGAGGCCGGCCAGCGCGCCGCCAACCGGACGGTCGACCTGGCGCTGCCGCTGATCGGCGCCGGCCGGTCGCTCCGGATCGCGGTGCTGCCGCCGGGCAAGGATCCCGACGACCTGGTGCGCCAGGATGGGCGCGAGCCGTTCGACCAGCTGGTGGCTGCCGCGCGACCGCTTGCCGACGTGGTCTGGTCGCGCGAGGCGGGCGCAGGCGTGTTCGAGACGCCCGAAAGCCGCGCCGAACTCGAGGCCAGGCTGAAGCAGGCGGTCTCGCTGATCACCGACGAGAGCCTGCGCCGCCATTACCAGCAGGACATGCGCGACCGGATGCAGGCGTTCTTCGGCACCGGCTACGGCAATCGCGGCCACGGCAAGTCCGGCCGCGGCGGCTACGGCCAGGGTGGATACGGGCAGTCGGGCTATGGCGGCAGCGGATTTGAGCGCGGCGGGGATCGTGACGGCGGTCGCGGGCCGGGCCGGCCCGGTCCGCAGGCCGGGCGGGCGATGGCGGTGTCGGAGCGGCTCACACGGTCGGGCCTGGTGCGCGGGCACGCCGACCTGCCGTCGCTGCGCGAGACCGTGCTGGTGATGACGGTCGCCAATCACCCGCAGATGCTGCATGACGAGTTCGACGAACTGGCCGCGCTCGAATTCGACGACAAGGGGCTGATGCGGGTGATGCAGGTGATGCTCGATGCGGCCTCGGCCGGCGGCCGGTTCGACCGCGAGCGGCTGTTTGCGGCGCTGGAAGCGGACGGGCAGGGCGCCTTCATCGCCCGGCTCGAGAGCCAGGTGCGCAATTCGCGGATCTGGACGGCGACGGTGGAGGCGGCGGCGGAGGATGCGCGGGAGGGCTACACCCAGGCGCTGGCGCTGCACAAGCGCACCCGCGCGCTCAAATGGCAGAAGGCCGAACTCGAGCGCGACATCGCCGAGGCCACCGAGGCCGGCGACGGCGAGGCCATTCCCGGCCTGATGCTGGCGCTTCAGGAGGTGCAGCTCGAAGTCGCGCGGCTCGAGAACCAGGAGGCGATCATCGATGGCTTCGGTGTTCTTTCTGGGCGCATCAAGGGCGGCCGCAGCACCGGCTGATCCGGTCACGCCACAGCGATTTGAGCCTCAGGCACTTGTGAAGGCGCTGGCCGCTCCTACATAGGGTGATTGAGCGAACAAAACCGACGATGCAGGCAAAGGCACGCTATTTACCGGATATGCGTGGTTTTTGCCCGATAAGCCTTGACGGATAGGGTTTTTGTGGGAATCACCTGTTTGTTATAATAGATGCGCGATCACGGGGTCCGGGGGCGGGCGCTGGAGGCGCGGTTTTCCGGGACCGGAAAGCCCGCGAGGCTTTTGATCGGCATGGTTAACAGGGAATTAGGCATCCATACGCCACAACAATCCGGATGATTCGCAAAAGCCGCCTGGAGCAAGGGCGGGTGTGGAGCGCCAGGGTCTGGCGCCGAGCAGATGTCAACCGAATGAAATCCGGGGAAAGTGACTGCCCATGGCAAGCAAGGTAAAAGAAGCGACCGACGAGACAGAGAACGAGCGCGACGCCAGCGGTCCCGACGGGCCGTTGCTCGACCTGTCGGATGATGCCGTCAAGAAAATGATCAAGACCTCGAAAAAACGGGGTTATGTGACCATGGACGAGCTCAACGCGGTGCTGCCCTCGGAGGAAGTGACCTCCGAGCAGATCGAGGACATCCTGTCGATGCTCTCCGACATGGGCATCAACGTGGTCGAGGAAGACGAGGCCGGCGAGGACAAGGAAGCCGAGGACGATTCGGAGAACGAGGAAGCCAGCGAAGGCGGCGAAATCGCGCCTGCGTCCGGCACCGCCGTGGCTTCGGCCAAGAAGAAAGAGCCGACCGACCGCACCGATGATCCGGTGCGCATGTATCTGCGCGAAATGGGCTCGGTGGAGCTTCTCTCCCGCGAGGGCGAGATCGCGATCGCCAAGCGCATCGAGGCCGGCCGCGAGACCATGATCGCCGGCCTGTGCGAAAGCCCGCTGACCTTCCAGGCGATCATCATCTGGCGCGAGGAGTTGAACGAGGGCGCGACGCTGCTGCGCGAGATCATCGATCTCGAGACCACCTATTCCGGTCCCGAGGCGAAGGCGGCCCCCCAGTTCCAGAGCCCCGAAAAGATCGAGGCCGACCGCAAGGTGGCCGAGGAGAAGGAAAAGGTTCGCGCCGAGAAGGCGGCCTCGGACGACGTCACCAATGTCGGCGGCGAAGGCCAGAATTTCGAAGAGGACGACGAGGACGACGACGAGAACAATCTCTCGCTCGCCGCCATGGAGGCCGAACTGCGTCCGCAGGTGATGGAGACGCTCGACACCATTGCCGACACCTACAAGAAGCTGCGCAAGCTGCAGGACCAGCAGGTCGAGGCGCGCCTTGCCGCCACCGGCACCCTGTCGCCGGCGCAGGAACGCCGCTACAAGGAGCTCAAGGACGCGCTGATCACTGCGGTCAAGTCGCTGTCGCTCAACCAGAACCGCATCGACAGCCTGGTCGAGCAGCTCTACGACATCAACAAGCGCCTGGTCGCCAATGAGGGCCGCCTGCTGAGGCTCGCCGAAAGCTACGGCGTCAAGCGCGACGATTTCCTGGTGCAGTATTCCGGCGCCGAGCTCGATCCCAACTGGATGAAGTCGATCGCCAACCTGTCGGCCAAGGGCTGGAAGGAATTCGCCAGGTCCGAATCCACCAACATCCGCGACATCCGCGCCGAGATCCAGTATCTGGCGACCGAAACCGGGATCTCGATCTCGGAATTCCGCCGCATCGTGCAGATGGTACAGAAGGGCGAGCGCGAGGCGCGCATCGCCAAGAAGGAAATGGTCGAGGCCAATCTTCGCCTTGTCATCTCGATCGCCAAGAAATACACCAATCGCGGCCTGCAGTTCCTGGACCTGATCCAGGAAGGCAATATTGGCCTTATGAAGGCGGTGGACAAGTTCGAATACCGGCGCGGCTACAAGTTCTCGACCTACGCCACGTGGTGGATCAGGCAGGCGATCACCCGCTCGATCGCCGACCAGGCCCGCACCATCCGCATTCCCGTCCACATGATCGAGACCATCAACAAGATCGTGCGGACGAGCCGGCAGATGCTGCACGAGATCGGCCGCGAGCCGACGCCGGAGGAACTGGCCGAAAAACTCGCCATGCCGCTCGAAAAGGTGCGCAAGGTCTTGAAGATCGCCAAGGAGCCGATCTCGCTCGAAACCCCCGTGGGCGACGAGGAAGACAGCCATCTGGGCGACTTCATCGAGGACAAGAACGCCATCCTGCCGATCGACGCCGCCATCCAGGCGAATTTGCGCGAAACCACCACCCGCGTGCTGGCATCGCTCACGCCGCGTGAAGAACGCGTCTTGCGCATGCGCTTCGGCATCGGCATGAACACCGACCACACGCTCGAGGAAGTCGGCCAGCAGTTCTCGGTCACCCGCGAACGCATCCGCCAGATCGAGGCCAAGGCGCTCAGGAAGCTGAAGCATCCGAGCCGGTCACGGAAGCTCAGGAGCTTTCTGGACAGCTAGGACCCCTCTCTCCCCTTGAGGGAGAGAAAGCGAAAACCTGGGCTTGGCGCAGCCAAGTCCTTGGTTTTCGCAAGTGAGGGGGAAATGCCGCAGGCCGGAAATCAATGAAATTGATTTCAGCGCGCGAAGGCTGTTTCAACGCTTTAGCCGGCCCGCAGGGTCGGCTAAACGTTGGAAATCGCAAGTGAGGGGGCAGGCCCCGATTGAAGAACCCGGCCATTGTGTCGGGTTTTTTGTCGTACGCTTCTCGCTATTAGGGCACCGGCTCACCACCTCCCGTCCGGCCCCCCGGAGCCGAGGATCACGAAGGCGCGGGGGCGGGCTTCCTCCACTTTCGACCGCAATGTGCCTACGCCTTGCCCGTCCGCGACATATGCGCGCAATCGCATGTTTTCCGCTGGAACTCCCGGCCGAGCCGCATGATATGCATCTCACCGCCGCCGCACCCTGCCGGAGCCCTGATGGACCAGTTGACCCAGATCCTCGACCAGTTGCCCTGGAGCCTTGTCCTGCTTGCCTGCCTGACGCTGGGACTCGCGCCCTTCGTGCCGGAGCCGCATCTCTGGGAGAAGCTCAAGATGCTTGCCGCCGGAACGCTGGTGAAGCCGATCGACATCTTCGATCTGCTGATGCACGCGGCCCCGTTCCTCATCGCCGGGCTGAAGCTCGCGGTGGCGGGTCTGTCGGCGAAATAGCGGCCTCACCCCCCAAATTCATGATTGCGCCAGGCCTCGGCCACGCACGCGTTTTCGAGCACCGCGGCGGTGAGCGCCGCGATCTTCGGCAGGGCACGCGCCGGGGCGTGCCAGTCGGCCAGCATCGCGGCATAGACATCGGTGATGGTCATCCGCGCGCCGAGCAGGAACGGGCCCCTGATGGCGGCGGCAAATTGCCCGAAATCGCGGTCCATGTCGCGGCCCGCCTGCAGCTTGATGGCGGCTTCCGATGTGGCGTCGCCATAGCGTTCGGGATGGTAGAACCTGAGCGCGTCGGGATAGATGTTGGCGGTCATGAAGACGAGCCACTGCACCGCGACATTGCGGGCAGGCGAGCCGTGCTGTGGTAGCAGCCGCGCCTCGGGAAAGGTCTCGTCGAGCGCCAGAAGGATCGCCACGCTCTCGGCGATCACCTGGCCAGAGGGCAGCGCCAGCACAGGCACCTTGCCGGCCGGGTTGAGCGCCAGGAACCGCGGCGTCGAGAGCGCCGCCTCCTTGTCGATCTGGATCCGCTCGAACTCCGCGCCGATCATCCGCAACGCGGCCTCGACCACCATCGAGCCCGTCCCCGGTCGCCAGTAAAGCCTGTATCCCGCCATGTGCCTCTCCCTCGATCGCCCGCCTGTCATGACATCACCGGCGGGCCGGAGCAAGGGCAGGCCATGACGTTCGCGGCCTGCGTCCGGGTCCGTGCGGCATGGCCCGTCGCCGGGCCGACCCTGGGAGGGTCCCCGCTCACGGCAATATGACCGGTGCAGTGTCCGCTCCGGTCCTTCTTTGTCCGCATTTTCTGCTATGGATCGCGGCATGATCTCATGGCGTGAATTCAGATGGAGGGGAGTGAGCAGCGGGCTGGCGCTCTCGGTCATTCTGCACGGGCTCATTCTGCTCGGGCTGCTGATCACCCTGCCGGAGCCTGAAGCCGAGACGGAGCCGGAGGAACAGGTGGTCGAGGTGACCATGGTCGAGCCGCCCGAGGCCCCCGAAGCCCCGGACCTGCCGCCCGAGCCTGAAGCGCAGCCAGAGCCAGAACCGGAGCCCGAAGCAGAATTCGAACTCGAGCCGGGGCCTGAACCAGAGGCCGCGCCCGATCAGCCGCAATCCGAGGAGGCTGCCACCGAACCGGAGACCGCGCCCGAAACGGAACAGTCGCAAGCGCCCGATGCCGCCGGGGCGGGCGAGGCCGCGCCGATTCCGGTGCTCAGGCCGGTGTTCCGGTTCGGCGAGGAAGACAGCGGCCCGCGCCTGGCGCCCGATGGCGACAGCGCCGAAGAACCGGCCCGGCCGGAGAGTTCGGACAGTGAGGCAGCCGATCCGGCGGAGAGCGAGCCGCTACAGCCCGAACAATCCGATGCGCCGAGCCTCGAGGTCGAGACCGAGACCGAGATCCAGACGCCGGAGCCGCCCGGTATCGCCGCGCCGGAAACCGTCGCCCCCGAGATGCCCGAAACGCCGCCGCCCCCCGGCATCGCCCTGCCGGAGATCGCGTTGTCAGAGGCGCCGCTGCCCGACGGGGCGCTCCCGGAGCCCGATCCGGACGCGGCGCCCGTGGAACTTTCCGGTCCGCCCGCAGAGACCTCCGCCGCGCCGTCCCCGGACCCGGGGGCGCCTGACCCCGAGCTGCCGCAGGCCGACCCCGACCCCGACGCCGCAGATGCCGCCGCCCCTGACCCTGGCGCCGCCGATGCCGCCGGCCCCGACCCCGCTGACCCCGAACTCGTCGAGGCGGGAAAATTGTTCTCGCCGGTCCTCACCGAGGACCGGGCGGCAATGACCGCGATGGGCAGCCTGCCGCGTGGCTTGCGGGCCAGCCAGCTCTGCACCACCGAACTGCGCGAGCAGCTGCGCACCGATCCCGGCCGCTACGGCGTCGAGCTGCTGCCGTCCTACCAGCTCGACGAGGGCAATGTGCTGGCGGTCCCTGACGCCGCCTTCCGCGCCGATGGCGCCTGGTACGATCTCAGCTTCCGCTGCACCGTCGACGACGACGCCCTCCAGGTCACGGGCTTCGCCCACAAGGTCGGCGCCCCGATCCCGCGCGACCAGTGGTCGGCAAGGGGGTTTCCGAGTTTCTGAGCGGGGGATGCTGGGGCCGGATGAGTGACAAGCCCACGTCGCGCCAGCGGCCAGCCCACCCCGCCACCCCCTCGTTTCGTTATCCTTGGCACCGGGAACCACCCCTCCGCGGTCATCAACTCGGGCCTGTCCCGAGTATCTGCCGCCGCCCGCCGCGCCACGGTTGGTCCAGCGGAAAACCTGAGGGGCCAGCAGAACCTCGGCACGACGGCCGAGGATGACGGCGGTGAGGGTGGGCCGAGCATGATGATGGCGCGGGCGGGGGACGACGCAGAGGGCGTGCCAAGCCGCCGCGCACCTGTCACGACGTGCAAGAAACGTCCCTAAAACGGGGACAAGCCTACACCGCCGCTCCAACAATTCCAGTCACTTACCCGAAGATCCCGCCGACTTTGTCCCCACATTTCGCACCCGTGCCAGACTTGTCCCCACTTCCGCTGCCGGATGGTCTCGCGAGCGTTTCGGGCCAGGCGGGAGGGAATGCCCCGGAGGGCCGCGTCTCAACGTAAGACGCAGCTATCGGGGAGGCGATGGCCAACGCGGTTCCGCTGGCGGGCGGCGCTCTCAAGCGCCGTGCAAAGCCAGCCACCGGGCCGGGTCCCGATCCGCCTGTGCAAGCGGGCGAGGGGCCGGCGGTCCGGGCCTGTGGCGGACATGCCGTGCTCGATGCGTTCCCCCGGGCGATCCCGCCCTGAGTAACACGCATCATCCATGAGCGCGCGCAGGGTCCGTGCCGGAATTCGCGCCCAAAGCATCTCCCGTGGTCTGTCCGGACCGCGGCCGGGGCAACCCGGGCGGAAGGCCCTGAAGAGGGGCGGGTGGATAAGCCGACTTCCGCGTGTGTGCGAGGCCAGCGCCTGTCGGATGGGGACGCCATCCGGCGAGTTCCGGGCCGCGCGCTGTCAGCGCCACCCCCATGCCCATGCCGGCTGACACCCGGCATGGGCAGAACATACACCAAACCGAAGGCACTGCCCCGCGCGGCCCTCCGGACTGTCCTTCCAGCAAACCCCGGCGGCATTCCCGCGCGGCAATGCGCCCGGCTGCCTGGCTGGGGACGGTTTACTTTCGGGCGAACAACGTCGGAGCCCCCGAATGCCGGCCCCTCGTTTCGTCATCCTTGGCCCCGGGCGCCCCCCTCGGTCGTCATACTCGGGCCTGTCCCGAGTATCTGCCGCAGCCCGCCGCGCCACAGTTGGTCCAGCCGAAAACCCGAGGGGCCGGCAGATCTCCTCGGCACGACGGCCGAGGATGACGATGGCGGGGCGGCGGCCTCACGATGGCCCTGGCGGGGAAGAGGGTGGCGAGGTGTCCCGCGGTGCCGACGGCAAGGGCCGCGACGGCGCGGCACTCCATGACGACACCGAGGCCGGTGACACCTCGCCCATGGCCCGGAACGCGGCCGCGCAAACCAGTCCCCCGGCCCAGCCCCCAACCTGCCGCGCTCCGCCTTTGCCCTTGCATCGCGCCCTTCGCCTGTGGCACCTGTGCGCAACCATTTTCACAAGGGAGCCCCGCCATGAGCCCAGACGACACCACAGCCCTGATCCGCCGCTATCTCGACGCGTTCAACGCCAAGGATTCCGACGGCATGCTCGATTGCCTCACCGATGACGTGGCCCACGACATCAACCAGGGCGAGCGCGAGATCGGCAAGGAGAAATTCCGCTGGTTCAACGCCAAGATGAGCCGGCATTATGACGAGGAGCTTGGCGACATCGCCATCATGGTGGACGAGGGCGGCGGCCGCGCGGCGGCCGAATTCACCGTGCGCGGCACCTATCTGGCGACCGACGAGGGCCTGCCCGAAGCCAATGGCCAGCGCTACTCGCTGCCCGCGGGGATCTTCTTCGAAATCGATGACGGACTGATCAGCCGGGTGACGATGAGCTACAATCTTCCCGCCTGGATCGCCCAGGTCAAGGCCGGCTGAGGCGCAGGCAAGTGGCGGCCACGACAGAGCTCACCTTCTCGGTGCTGGGCGCGGACGAGATCGGCGCCGCGCTCGAGGATCTGGCGCGGCTCAGGATCGCGGTGTTTGCCGCCTGGCCCTATCTCTACGAGGGCGATGCGGCCTATGAGCGGCGCTATCTCGCCCGCTTCGCCGCCTCGCCGGGCGCCGTGATCATCGCCGCGCGTGATGGCGCGGGGCGCATGGCGGGTGCTGCGACGGCGGCGCCGCTCGCCGATCACGCCGACGAGTTCGCGGCGCCCTTCGCCAGGGCCGGGCTCGATCCGCGCGACTTCTTCTACCTGGCCGAATCGGTGCTGCTGCCCGAATACCGCGGCCAGGGTGCGGGACGACGCTTCTTCGAGCTGCGCGAGGCGGCCGCCCGCGCCCAGGGCTTTTCGCGCAGCGTCTTCGCTTCGGTCATGCGGCCCTCCGATCATCCGGCCAGGCCGTCCGACTATGTGCCGCTCGACGCCTTCTGGCGCCGGCTCGGCTACCTCCCGTTCGAGGGTCTCGTGGCGGACTTCTCCTGGCGCGACATCGGCGCGGCGGCGGAAAGCGTCAAGCCGTTGCAGGTCTGGGGCAGGATGTTGTGAGGCGCAAGCAGCGCGCGACGCGCCAAGTGGTGACGCCGGCGAATTCTGTTGCGCTATGGTGCGGCGGCTGATTACCTCCGACCACCCTGTCAGGAGGATCGGTCATGGCGTCTATGAAGTTCACTGCACTCGCAATCGTGATGCTGTTTTCCGTGGCGCAAGCAGCATTAGCCAATGACACCACCGCCGAACTGAAGACCGGCGGCCTGGTTTTCGTCCAGACCGACGCGATCTCCATGGTGGAGGAAAAGCTCCATATTTCGCCCAGCGAGGTTCGGGTCGAGTACCTCTTCCGCAACATCACCGACAGAGATGTCGAGGCGCTGGTGGCCTTCCCGGTTCCCGACATTGAGGGCGGCTACGACCGGATGGTCGCGCTTGACCCCGATGCAGGCGACAATTTCCTCGGCTTCGAGGCAAGCCAGGATGGAGTGCCGATCGATGCGGAACTGCAGCAGCAGGCTGTCGTCCACGATGTCGACCTGAGCGCGGAGCTCAAGGCTGAAAACATTCCGCTGATGCCGGGTGCGGAGGCGACCGCTGCCGCGCTGTCGAGACTTGGCCCGCAAGCGGTCGAGCGGTTCCAGGGGCTTGGCCTCATCGGCATCGAGCAATGGGATGACGGCAGCGGCATGAAGGAAAATCTCGTGCCGCTGTGGACGCTGAAATCGGTCTACTGGTGGAAGGCCGTCTACCCGGCCAACAGCGAGGTGAGCGTCAAGCACCGCTACGCCACCAGCGTCGGCGGCACGGTGGATGTCACCTATCTCGACGAGAACGGCGAGCCGCACGGCGAGCGCTTCGCTGAGTACGAGAAGCGATATTGTCTTGACGACGCCATGGTGCGGATCGCGCAGAAGAACCGCAAGGCGACGCTTGCGACGGGAAGGCCGCTCTATGTCGAGAACTGGATTTCCTACATCCTGATGACCGGCAACAACTGGGCCGGGCCGATCGGCGCGTTCACGCTGACCATCGACAAGGGCGATACCAGGAACGTGGTCAGCTTCTGCGGCGAAGGCGTCACCAAGACCGGGCCCACGACCTTCGAGATGAAAAAGACGGATTTCTATCCCGAACGCGATCTGGAGATCCTGCTCCTGGTCCCGGCAGGCTTCTAAAGCCAGTCGCGTTCAAACGGATTCGCTTGAACGATAACCACGTCCATTGATTCAAGATGTTACAGCGCGGCGCGTCCGGTCGGATGTGCGACGCCTGCCTTACGACTGTTCCTGTTTCTTGTGAAGAAAAGAAGGGCAGGCGAGGGCAGCCGCCCTCCGCCGGCAATGGGCACAGGATCGCGGCGCGGTCTGGTCCTGCAAGCTGAATGCATCATGAACGGGCGGTTCCGGTTCGGTTCAGGCGGGCGGGACTAGTGTGGGGTCAATCGATCGGGACAACCGGTTGAGACAGGATCGAAACCCGGAACACCCCCAAGGCGCAAGCGCCCTCACACCAGGAGAACAGTCATGAACGCTTTTATCCGCAATGCCCTCGCCGCCCTCGTCGTCGCCACCGCCGGCATCGCCGCTTCCGCACCTGCCGCCACCGCCGGCGGCATCGGTTTCGAACTGTCGATCGGCGGCCCCGGCGGCAGCATCGTCGTCCGTGACCATGACCGTCGCGGCGGCTGGGACCGTGGCCGCGGCCATGGTCGGGACCGGGGCCACGGCTGGGATCGCGGCCGCAGCTTCTGCAGCCCGCATCGGGCTGTTGACAAGGCCCGTCACATGGGATTGCGCCGCGCCGAAATCGTCCGTGGCAACCGCAACCGCGTCGTCGTCAGCGGCATCCGCCATCACCGTCCGGCCCGCGTGATCTTCGCCAATGAACGCCATTGCCCCGTCATCGGCTTCCGCCGCTAAGCCGGCCGGATCACGACAAGCCCGTCGTTCGGAGCACTGAATGACAAAGCCCCGGGAACATGGTTCCCGGGGCTTTGTGCTGAGCGGTTCCCGCTGCCCAGAGCAGCCGGCGTTTGCAGCCTACTGGTTGATTTCCCAGCTGACGCTGACGGTGACGCGGTACTCGTTCTCGCCCGAGGCCACCGGCACCGCCGAATCGGCCTTGGCGGAGGCGCCCGCCATTTCGGCGCGCATCATCGGCATCGGCGGCGCCGAATAGGCGTTCTCGGAAATCTGCGTGATGCGGCCGAGCGAGACGCCGAGCGCCTCGACCATCGCTTCCGCCTTTGCCTTTGCCTTGGCGATGGCGTCGAGCCGGGCGGTTTCGCGCACCGTGTCCTGGTCGTCATTGGTGAAGATCACGTCGCCGCCCTGGTTGACGCCGAGGCTGACGGAGCTGTCGAGAATGGCGCCGAGCCGGTCGAGATCGCGGATGCGCACGGTCAGGGTGTTGTTGACGCTGTAGCCGGTGATCCTAGGCTGCTCGGTGGTGCCGTTCTGGTTCTGCGGATAGACCCAGCGCGGCTGGATCGAGAAGGCGCCGGTCTGCAGATCGCGCTCGGCGATGCCTTCTTCCTTCATCGCGGCCAGCACCGCGGCCATCGCCTCGTTGTTGGCGTCGAGCGCCGCGCGCGCGGTTTCCGCCTCGCGCAACACCGTGAGCGCCACCACGGCCATGTCCGGCGCGATGGCGGCCACGCCTTCGCCGGACACCGAGACAATCCCCGGCGCGGGCGTCGTGGCGTCCTGGGCAGAGGCCGATGGCGCGGCTGACAGCAATATGGCGGCGAGCGCGGCCGCGAGCACGATCCGGTTGCCTGTTGTGGGAGAAAGTGAGGTCATGAAAAGTCTCCGATCTGATGCAATTGTCCCGTCGCCCATCTGTTTGGCGGGGGATTGTGGACGCATTGCGGCGGCGCCTTGGGTCTCCCGCCGCGAGCCACGATCTCATGGCCATGCCCGGATTCAGCGCGTCCGGCAAGGCCCGGCCTTTGCAGCGCCGCACATCCAACCGGATGCCAAATGTCGCTCTACCATCTTGAATCACTGCATGCCGGTATTGCTCAACCGACTCGGTCTGAACGCCACGGGCATCGGCGCCCACAGCCAGCCGGCCGGGCGTCCGCACGCGCCTGTCGGCCGCAGCCGGGATGATTGCCGGCATGGCGCCGCAAACTCTTGTGATGGCTTTCAATTTGGTCTAAACCGCGACGATCCGGACAGACCGTCCGGCCGGGGATCTTGCCCGCAGCCTGCGCGCCGCCATCGGGAAACTCCGGGCCTGTAGCTCAATGGTAGAGCCGGCGGCTCATAACCGCTTGGTTGCAGGTTCGAATCCTGCCGGGCCCACCACATTCTTTATAGCGCGCCGCCGCCGCGGCACTCCTGTCCGCTTGGTCGGCCCGGACGAGCCGCCTGGCGTCACACCTGGAAGGTTCCAAAGCCTGTCGCCCGCCTCCGGATGATCGCGATGCTGCTCAGGGCAGGGCCTTGAGGAGCTTCGGGTCCGCTCCCGTGTGGACGCAGATGCGGTTTCGGCCCTGTTTTTTGGCCTCGTAGAGGGCCGCGTCGGCCGCGGCGAGCATCTCTTCCCGGCTTGTCGCCGAACCGGGCGGGCAGGAGACCAGGCCGATGCTGACCGTCTGGCGCGGCGGCGCGTTGGGCAGGGTGTCAAGCGCGGTGAGCCGCACGGCCACGCGGATGCGCTCGGCCATCGCCAGCGCGGCTGTCTCGTTCTCGCCGGGCAGGATCACCACGAATTCCTCGCCGCCGTAGCGGGCAACAAGCGCGCCGTCGAACCCCGAGACGACGTCGTTGATCGCCCTTGAGAGCAATTGCAGGCATTCGTCGCCGGACTGATGGCCATAGGTGTCGTTGAACGGCTTGAAGTGATCCACGTCGATCATCATCAACGAGATGGCGGAGCGATCCTGCCGCGCGGCGGTGACGGTCTCGGCCAGGACGAGGTCGAACTTGCGCCGGTTGGCCAGGCCCGTGAGCGGGTCCTCATAGGCCTTGGTGGCCAGGGTCTCGTTGGCAATCCGCAGCAGTTCGTTCTTCTCGATGATTTCGGAAAGCAGCCGGTCGGCCGTCTGTTCCGCGCGCAACTGGCGGAGCCGGTTGTTGACCATCTGCATGATGAAGGAGGCCAGGAAGGCGGAATAGAGAAGGCCAGCGGGAAGAAATACATAATTGCCGTCGGCAAAGGCCGCGACGCTCATCTGGCCGATGACCAGCGCGATGTTGATGAAGGCCGTGCCGGGGATCATGTAGGCCCTGCCGGCAGCGCCCTGCATGATCGCGCAGGCGACCGCCACGGTGATGATCTGGGTGCCCGGCGAGGTGTCGTACATCAGCATTGCGGCGGACAGGCCCCAGCCGAAGCCGGAGAGCAACGATCCGAACACGAAGAGACGGACCCACCTGGGATCCAGCGCCCCCGGGGCCCGGGCGAGGAAAAGCTGTTCGATGTAGATCCGGTAAGCCAGGCATGCCAGCACAACCAGCGCCGACAGCAGGCCTGCCGTCACCGAACCGGACAAGCCGGCGGTCAGGGAGGCCAGCCCGACCCCGAAAGTGGCGAGAACATGGGGTTTCGAGCTGAACAGTTCGCGAAGCGTGTCCTCGACCTGTCGCTCGGAGGCAATGTCGCGGCCGACGATCGTGAAAGGGTTCCACATGGCAAGAAAGCGCATCGAGGTGTCCTGATGGGTGCCCTGCAATCGCGTTCAGCCTGGAAAAGCCGAGCATGGCGCTTCGGTTTTTCCAGGCTGGCGCATCCGGGCCATTGCGCGCAGTGTAAAAGACATTCGTAAACAATGCCTTGCACGTCGGGCGCATGGACCGCGACGGCCTGTTCTGCCGCGTTACTCGATGCCGTTTGCCCTGGCGACAAAGTCGGCGAGATGCGGGACGTAATCCTCGGCGCCGCTGCCGCCGGTGTTGACCGCGAGGGCGAAGGAGTTCTTGACCGCGCTCGACATTGAGGTGCTCACGGAAGCGGCGTTGGCCATGGATTCGACGTAGCGCATGTCCTTGTAGGCATTGCCGAGCGTGAACTTGTGGGCCTCGCGATTGCCTTCCAGCGCGTAGCCCATGAAGGTCTGGTAGAAGCCGCAATCCATGCGGCCGCCGCGGATCACCTTGTCGAATTCCGTGACCGGGATGCCGACCTTGCGCGACAGCGCCAGCGCCTCGGAATAGAGCGCGGCATAACCGAGCGAAATGAAATTGTTGAGCAGCTTCATCTTGTGGCCGTCGCCAATGCCGCCGACATGGACGATCTTGGCGGCCCAGGTGGCGATCAACGGCTCGATCCGGGCAAAGACCTCATCCCTGGCGCCGACCATGCAGTCGAGCGTGCCCTCCCAGGCTTCCTTTGGCGTCCGGCTCAGGGGCGCATCGGCGAAATCGACGCCGATCTCGGCGAGCTCGCTGGCGAGGCGTGCGGTGACGGTCGGCTCGCTGGTCGAGCAGTCGATGATGACGCTGCCCTTCCCGAGCCCCGGCTTGAGGGCCGCGACGGCGGCCTCGACTTCGGGCGATCCGGTCAGGCACAGGAAGATCACCGATGAGGCACCCGCCAGCTCCTGCATGGATCGGGCCTCGATCGCGCCACGCTCCACCAGGTCCTCGATCGGCGCGCGGTTGCGATGGGCGATCACCGTCAGGTAGTAGCCCTTCTTGACGATGTTCCTGGCCATGCCGTGCCCCATAAGGCCGGCGCCGACGAAGCCGATGGTTTCAGGTGTCTGCGTCATGTCTGGTCTCCCAAATTGGTTGCTGGACAAGGAGCCGGCGAATGCGGCCTCGCGCTATGTCGCGCATCCGTTGCTCCCGTGATTCAGGCTTGGGGGAGGTCGGGGTGCGGTGTCGGGGCGACATTTGCAGCTTGTGGGCGATGTTGCAAGTTGTCGGCTTCGGGGGCGCCGGGTTCGGGCATCTGCGGAATGTTCCGCTTCGCGCAACATTCCGCCGCAATACTTTCCTGAAAAACTCATATTATTGTCCATGCCGCGGTTGACAGGAAATCCCGTCAATTTATAAACATGATCTCGTTACTCAAGTTTGCATCCCCTGGAGGAGTCTCATGTTCAATTCTGCAACGCGCGCGATCGCGCTTCTGGCCTCGGTCGCGGCCTTTGCCGTCCTGGCCGCGCCGGCTCATGCCGACGGCGAGGTCAATATCTACTCGTCGCGCCATTACGACACCGACGCCCGCCTCTACAGCGATTTCACCGAGGCCACCGGCATCAAGGTCAACCTGATCGAGGGCAAGGAAGAAGAGCTGATCGAGCGGATGAAGGCCGAAGGCGCCAACAGCCCGGCCGACGTGTTCATCACCGCCGATGCCGGCCGGTTGTGGCGCGCCGATCAGATGGGCCTGCTGTCGCCGGTCGAGTCCGAAGTGCTCGAGGAGCGCATCCCGGAAAGCCTGCGTCATCCCGACGGCCACTGGTTCGGCATTTCCAAGCGCGCCCGCGTGATCTTCTACGACAAGGAAAAGGTGAGCGAGCCGCCGCAGACCTACGCAGCGCTGGCCGACCCGAAATACAAGGGCATGGTCTGCACCCGCACCGGCTCCAACATCTACATGCTGTCGCTGCTGGGCGCCTATGTCGCCAACAATGGCGACGAAGCGGCCAAGCAATGGGTGCAGGGTCTCAAGGACAATCTGGCGCGTGAGCCGCAGGGCGGCGACACCGACCAGCTCAAGGGCATCGTCTCGGGCGAATGCTCGATCGCAGTCGCCAACACCTACTACTTCGCCCGCGGCGTCGCCGGCCAGGTCGACGGCCTGACCGAAGGGGTCGACAGGATCGGCATCGTGTTTCCCGACCAGGGCGGCAACGGCACCCATGTCAATATTTCCGGCGCAGGCATCGCCGTGAATTCGCCCAACCGCGACAATGCGGTGAAACTGCTCGAGTACTTCACCTCCGACTCGGCACAGTCCTACTTCGCCAACGGCAACAACGAGTATCCGGTCGTCGAAAACGTCGCCGCCTCGTCCGTGGTCGAGGGTCTGGGTGACTTCACCGCCGACACGCTCAACCTCAACGAGCTTGGCAAGAACCAGGCCCGCGCCCAGGAAATCTACAATGAGGTCGGTTACAAGTAAGCCCGATCGCATCACACTTACCGCCGGGGAAATGACCGCTTTCCCGGCGGACGAGAAGGCCCGGACAATTGGCGTCCGGGCCTTTTTTCGTTTGCGGTGAGGGAGGCGACGGCAGTTCAGGCGCCTCCAGCGCGTCGCATCCAAACGGATTCGACTTATGCGCTGCAGGCCTTTGTTCTTGCATGTCGTTATCGCAAAACCGCTGCGCAATTTTGCGCGACATGCATTCGGCTCCGCCCCCTGCGGCAGTGTAGCCCTGTTTCCACCTGAAATCGCGTGGCGCCTGTGACATAGATCATTTTCGCGGTGCGGAAAAAGGGCGAAAACCATCATGTCACCAGATGCTTGAGAACGCCGGAGAGCAGATGACCAATCAGCACAGCCACCACGCGATCGACACCGACGCCTCGCTCGAAGCCATGCAGGCAACAGCCGGGGGCCTGCGCCAGGATGACGTTGCGGCACGCCGCGCAATCCATGGGCCCAACCTGCTGCCGCAGCCGCCCCGGCGCAGCGTGATCCTGCGGTTCCTCGCGCATTTTCACAACATCCTGATCTATGTGCTGATCGGTTCCGGGATCATAACGCTGGTCATGCAGCATTACATCGATACGGCGGTGATCCTGGCGGTGGTCGTCGCCAATGCCGTCATCGGCTTCGTCCAGGAGGGCAAGGCCGAGAAGGCAATGGACTCCATCCGCCAGATGCTGGCGCCGCACGCCTCGGTGCTGCGTGACGGCGAGCGCCAGAGCGTCGCGGGCGAGGATCTGGTTCCCGGCGACATCGTGCTGCTCGAGGCCGGCGACAAGGTTCCCGCCGATCTGCGCCTGATCCGGGTGCACGGGCTGCAGATCCAGGAAGCGATCCTGACGGGCGAATCCGTGCCGGTGGACAAGGCCACTTCTGCCGTTGACGAGGCGGCCGCGCTGGGTGACCGGTCCTGCATGGCGTTCAGCGGAACGCTGGTGACCGGCGGCCAGGGCCGCGGCCTTGTGGTCGCCACCGGGGCCAGCTCCGAGATCGGGCGCATCAGCGGACTGCTTGCCAATGTCGAGACGCTGACCACGCCGCTGGTGCTGCAGATGGATGTGTTCGCCAAATGGCTGACGGTGCTCATCCTGCTGATCGCAGGCGCGTTGCTGCTGTTCGGGTATTTCGTCGACCGGTACGAATTCGCCGACATGTTCATGGCGGTGGTCGGCCTCTCGGTCGCGGCCATTCCCGAAGGATTGCCGGCGGTGCTGACGATCACGCTCGCGGTCGGCGTCCAGGCCATGGCCAGGCGCAACACCATCGTGCGCAGGCTGCCCGCCATCGAGACGCTGGGATCGGTGTCGGTGATCTGCACCGACAAGACCGGGACGCTCACCCGCAACGAGATGATGGTGGCGTCCGTCGCGCTTGCGGGCCATGTCTTCGATGTGCGGGGGGAGGGCTATGAGCCCGAGGGCGCGATTCTGCTGGAGGATGCGCTGATCAACGGCGCGGACCATCATCAGCTGGTCGAACTGGCGCGCGCTGCGGCGTCCTGCAACGATTCCTCCCTGCACCAGCGCGGCGGCTTCTGGGCGGTCGAGGGTGATCCGATGGAGGGCGCCCTGCTGGCGCTTGCCGGAAAGGCCGGCCTCGACATCCACGACGGCGTGTCGGACCGCGCCCGCACCGACGCCATTGCGTTTGACGCCCGTCACCGGTTCATGGCGACATTGCATCACGACCATCCGGATCATGCCGACATCTTCGTCAAGGGCGCGCCTGAACGGGTGCTGGAGATGTGCGCGCAGCAGCGCGGCGCGACGTCGGATCAATCGCTGGACGAAGCCTACTGGATCGAGACGTCCGAAAAGATGGCGGCCCAGGGCCATCGCGTGCTGGCGATCGCGGCGCGCCAGGTCGACACCGGGCAGACGACGCTGGGATTTTCCGATGTGGAAGGCGGCCTGACCCTGCTGGGCCTGGTGGGCCTGATGGATCCGCCGCGCCCGGAAGCCATCACGGCAGTTGCGGAATGCCGCGACGCCGGGATCCGGGTCAAGATGATCACCGGCGACCACGCCGGGACGGCGGCTGCGATCGGGAGGCTGATCGGACTGCAGAACCCGGACCGGGTTCTCACCGGCGCCGCCATCGACCGCATGGACGACGCCCATCTGGCGGCCGCCGTGCTCGACGCCGACATCTTCGCCCGCACCAATCCCGAGCACAAGCTGCGCCTGGTCACGGCTCTCCAGGCCCATGGGCTGACGGTGGCGATGACCGGCGACGGGGTCAATGATGCTCCGGCGCTCAAGCGCGCCGATGCAGGCATCGCCATGGGCCTCAAGGGCAGCGAAGCCGCCAAGGAAGCCGCCGAACTTGTGCTGGCGGATGACAATTTCGCCTCCATCGTCGCCGCCGTCCGTGAAGGGCGCACCGTCTATGACAACATCAAGAAGGTGATCAGCTGGACGCTGCCGACCAATGCAGGTGAAGCGATGACCATCATCGTCGCCCTGTTGTTCGGCATGACCCTGCCGATCACGCCGGTGCAGATCCTGTGGATCAACCTGGTGACGGCGATCACGCTCGGCCTGGCGCTGGCCTTCGAGCCGACCGAAGAGAACACCATGCGCCGTCCGCCGCGCCCGCGCCACGAGCCGATCCTGACCGGCCATCTGGCCTGGCAGATCGCCCTGGTCTCGGGGCTGTTCTTCGCCGGCGTGTTCGGCATCTACGCCTATGCGACCGGCCGCGGCCACTCGGTCGAACTTGCCCGCACCATGGCAATGAACACGCTGGTGGTGATGGAGATCTTCTACCTGTTCTTCATCCGCAATTTTTACGGCACATCGCTCACCTGGGAGGCGGTGCGCGCGACCCGCACCGTCTGGAGCACCGTCATTGCGGTGACTGCGGCGCAATTCGCGGTCACCTATGCGCCGCCGCTGCAATATGTGTTCGGAACCGAGGCGGTTCCGCTGATCGACGGCGTGATCATCGTCGGCATCGGCGTCCTGCTGTTTGCAATCACCGAAGTGGAGAAGCAACTCCGGTTGAGCATTGCGCGGCGCGTGCGCTGAGATTTCCGGCCTTCTGCTGCAGGTTATCCAGCCGGCCGCGACGAGCGCGGATCTCGCAACGGCGACGCAATAAATATATTGCAAGAACAGCAAGTTCGGGTCAGAAGTAGATCGCTGGATTCTCCGGATTTCCGGCAGAAGATGGGGCCCCGGATCAAGATGCAGGAAGCGCTGACACATTCGGATCGGTTGTTGGTTTTGCTCGACAAGGCCTATGACGCGCCTTTTCGTCCCGACAGCTTCCACGAATTGATGACCGCCGCCCATGATTTCTACTTCACCGAGGCGGGTGATCTCTCCTCGCATGCGCTCAAGCAGGCCGACTACGAGAACAACGCCACAATTTCGAGCCATCTGAGCCGGATCGAGCGGCTGCTCAACGAGCGCGAACTTGAGAACCGGTCGCATCCCAGCAACATCAACAGCCCGGCGCTGAGTTCGTTGCTGGTCGACCCCGAAACCGGAATGGTGGAGGGAAACCCGCGTGCGCGCGAGTTCTTCGGCCACAATTTTCCGGTCCATATCAAGCATCTCAATCTCGACGCTGCCTCGCGGAACCAGCTTCTGAAAATGGCCAGGGGCGCCGTGGCGTCCGGCGGGCTCGACAGCGACATCTGCCTCATCAAGCGCAAGGACGATGCGGCGGCGCATCTTGCCAAATGCGGCAAATGGGTCAGTTCCGAATATACCAGCGGCGCCCGGCCCCGTGGCCTGGCGGTGTCCATCGTCCATTTCGAATGGACATCGGACGCGCTGCAGTTCTGCCAGTCGATGTTTGACCTGTCGGTGTCCGAAACCGAGGTGCTGGCAGCGCTGCTCAACGGCAAGTCACAGCCCGAGATAGCGGAAGCCCGGTTTCGCAGCGTCGAGACCATCAAGTCGCAATCCAAGGCGATCCTGCGCAAGTCGGGATGCCGCAAGATCTCCGATCTTCTGGTGCTGGCCACCACCTACGGCCTGCTTGTCGATCCGGGCAAGGCGAATTCGGGCGGCGCGCGCACCGAGGTTCCGTTCTTCGCACGGCCCGACCGCATCTTCACGCGGCCCGATGGCCGGAAGATCAGCTATGGCGTGTATGGCGATCCGGCCGGCAGGCCCGCGCTGTTCGTGCATGGCATGGTTCAGGGACCGTTCTTTCCTGCTGACATGATCGAGAACTTCAAGCGCGACGGCATCCGGATCATAGCGCCCTCACGGCCGAGTTTCGGACAGACCGATGCGCCGGAAAGCTGGAGCGATTTCGATGCCGTGGTGGTTGACGACATGTTGCTGCTGCTGCCCGAGCTCGCCAGTGAGAAGGTGACCGTGATCGCGCATCAGGGCGGCGTCAGCCATGCCTGCCGGATCGCCAATGCGCTTGGCGCGCAGACCAGGAACATGGTGATGGTGAGCGCCGGCATTCCCATCGACGAGAAAAGGCATCTTCCCCACATGGGGGTGCAGACGCGGATTGCCGCCCTGGGGGTCAAGTACACGCCCCGCATCCTGGAGACGATGATCCATATCGGCATCGTCAACTGGCTTCGCAAGGGCATCAAGCCCTATGCCGAGCACCTGTTCTCGAACTCGCCCACCGATCTCGTCCATCTGGAGGATCCGCGCATCTATCCGATCTGCGAGGCGGGGATCCTGCACATGATCGAACAGGGCGCCAAGGCCATCATCTATGACGGAAAGGCCGCCATGGCCGACTGGGAGAGCGATTTCCTGAAGCTCAAGTGCCCCGTCAAGTGGCTGCACGGCATCGAGGATCCGATCATGCGCTATGACTTCGTGCAGGAATTCGTGGCCGCCCATGGCGGGGCGCCGGTCGAACTGATCGGGAAAGGCGGCAACACCATGCATCTGTCGCACAGCGATGTTTTCCACCGGGTGATTGCCGAGGCTGTCCGGGGCTGAAGCGTGCCGCGTTCGAGGACCAGTTCGAACGCGGCACGCTTGCCAATCATCCCTTCCAGGATGAACTCGGACGCAGCCGAGGCTGCGGGTGCGAAATCAGCCGGCGCGGCGCCACATGGTCACCGGCGTTCCATCGGCCAGCGCGCCGGAAAAATAGTTGATGCCGTCGCGCTTCAACTCGGCGACGGGCTGACCATTGCCGCCTTCGATGGCCAGCACTGCGTCATAGCCGGTGAAGCTGTATCCCAGTGCAAATCTTGCGGCATTGGCGAGATAGGGGTTGGAGCAGGAAATGCTCTTCATGTTGCCGCCCTTGGCGTCCTTGAGCTTGTAGCCGCTGGTTGTGCCGAAGCCCTGGGCGATGACGCCGGCGCCGGTGCGGATCTGCATCTCGCAGCCGCAGTTCGACGCGCCGTCCGTCATCATCCACTTGCCGCCGAGATCCTGCTCGGTGCGGACAACCTGGCTTGCGACCGTCGCGCCGATGACGCCGCCGCCGATCACGTTGCCGAGCACATTGCGCCCGACATTGCGGACAAGGTTCTTGCCGACCGCGTTCTTGGCGAAATCGGCGCCCTTGGCCGGCTTCGGCGGCGGTCCGCCGGCGAGTGTCATGGCGCATGCGCCGGGACTGGCCTGTGTGGCCGCGAAGGCGGTGACGGTGGGCGTCGCGGTGTCCGCCGCCGCCACGGCTGCGGTTTGCGTGCCTGCGCCTGCGCCGGGCGCCTGGGTGACGGCCGTCCCGGAGGGCGTCTGGCAGGCCGCAATCACGGTGAGAGCCCCCATCAGGCCGATGGTTTTCAGTTTCATTGGTCGTCCCCGTTGCATTGGTCACCGAGACACATGCGGCTCCCCCTCGAGGCATTCAGGTGGAGAATTCGCGCGCGCAGTCGCCGAGACGCATCCATGTTCTTGTTTTGATGCAGAAATCAGTAAGCCGTGCGGGCTCGTGCGATGCAATTACCCTACGGGGTGATATCCAACCGAAACCGGCCCTGAACCGGCCTCTGACTTGCGTGGAGGAAGAACGCTGGCTTGGTCAGACCTTGCCGCTCGCAGACAGCAGCACGGCGACAGGGCGGGTTGTCCGGATCTCGGCAAGGACGAGAATCAGGCTCGCGGTCATCGGGACCGCCAGCAGCGCGCCTGGCAGGCCCCAGAGCGTGCTCCAGAAGGCCAGCGCCAGAAGCACCACCAGCGGACTCAGGTTGAAGGCGCGGCCCATCATCCGCGGCTCCAGAACCGCGCCGACGAAGATTTGCGCAGCCGTGAGCGAAAACAGCACGAGGCCCGCCATCCAGAGCGTGCCGAACTGCGCAAGGCTGAGCAGTACGGGAAACAGCACGCCCAGCAGCGACCCGATATAGGGGATGTAGTTCAGGAATGCGATCAGCACCGCCCAGAACAGCGCGAACTCGATCCCCAGCAGCAGCATGATGAGGAAGGACACAGATCCCAGGATCAGGTTCACGACGGTCTTGACGAACAGGTACTGTCCGATCCGCTCGTTGATCCGCGCCAGCAGCGACAGGGCGCGGCCGCCGGCGTCTTCGCCGCCAAGCGCGATCACCACCTTGCGGCTCATCAGGCCGCGCTCGGCCATGAAGAAGCTGGCATAGAGCACGACGAGGAACAAAGTGGCTCCGAAGCCGCGCAGGGACAGCAACACCGGAGTGATCCAGGAGCGGACATCCATCTGGTCGAGCGTGGCGCGTCGCAGGTTTTCCCAGGTCGGCTCGTTCTCGATCCCCAGCAGGCTGGCGCTGCGCGTGACAAGCAATTGAAGATTTGCTTCGTATCGCGGCAGCACCGCCACCACTTGTGCCAGGTTGTTGATGACAAGAATGAACAGAAGCACCACCCCGAAGACAAAGGCGATCAGGATGATGATCCGCCTTGCCCAGGCTGGCAGGCGGCCGACAACCGGCAAGGTCTGCATGCCTTCTGCGGCAGTCGAGAGCACGTAGACGGAAATCGCGGCTGCAATCACCGGTATCAGCACCGGTCTGCCGATCCAGATCAGCCAGCCGATCATCAGGGTCAGCGCAAGTCCGTAGGTCGCGTTCCGCATGCTTTGCCCGTTTCCCCACGTGGATCTGGTGTCATGCTTCCTACCCTACTGTCGCGAGTTTTCAATACAAGCGGGGTCACGCCGATGGCGGCAGCGCCGCCATCGCATGCATCCTCCCCGACGCCGTGCCGCCGGGGAGGAATGCTCTCAGGCCGCGAGCGCCTCGGCGTCGCTGCCCGCGGGCAGACGCAGCGGGCAATGCGGGTCGGTCACCGCGCGCCATATGGCGCTGACCACGTCCTCCGAACGGGTCGGTTCCTTGCCGGCGTTTGCCATGAGCGCGCCGATCACCTCTTGCGTGAAGGGGGCATAGTCCGCGGGCGTTTCGGGCGCATCCGCCATCAGCGCCCTGGCGTTGGTGCTGAAGCGGGTTGACGGGGCCTGGCCCGGAAGCACCAGCCGCGTCCGGATATCGAACGGCGCGAGCTCGAGCGCCAGACATTCGGTGTAGGCGTTCACGGCGGCCTTGCTGGCAGTGTAGACCTGCAAGAGCGGCAGCGGTTTCAGCGTTACGCTCGAGGAAACATTGACGATGACCCCCGCCCGCCTGGCGCGCATCTGCGGCAGCACGGCGCGGATCATCTCGAAGGTGCCGAACGTGTTGGTCTCGAAAATCTTCCGGATCGTCTCCTCCGGCGTGCCCTCGAAGGCCGACAGCCAGCCGATGCCGGCATTGTTGACGAGCGCGTCGATCGGTCCGGCCGCCTGCACGGCGCGGACGATGCTGTCCCGGTCGGTCACGTCCAGCTGCAGCAGACGCAAGCGGTCCGATTGCGGCAGCAGGGTCTCGTCCGGCGTGCGCATGCTGGCAACGACGGACCAGCCCTGGTCAAGAAAATGGCGCGCGGTCTCAAGCCCGAAGCCCGAGGAACATCCTGTGATCATCACTGTGGTCATGGCAAACTCTCCTTGTTGCGGATGTTTTCTATATCGACAGAAATGGCCGAACTATCTATCATCAATAATGCCTCTTATTTTATCGAGAGTACGAAATGCCTGATCCGCTTTCCGAAGTGATATCGCTTTTGCGACCCACGGCGCCCTCTTCGAAAATCGCTCACGCCTCCGGACCCTTTCGGGTGCGACGCGACGATATGAGCGAGGTGTTCTATTGCCTGATGCTGTCCGGGAGGGCCTGCCTGGAGGTTGGCGGCAAGGCGCCCATCGAGCTGGCTGCGGGTGATTTTGTTCTCATCCCGGCCGCCGCCGCCTTTGCGTTCTCAAGCCTTGATCCTCCGCCCCAGCCCGGGCTCACCAGCCGTCCCGTTCTTTGCGAGGACGGGATCTTCCGGATCGGCCCGCCGGACGGGCCGGCAGACGTGCAGCAGCTGGTCGGCCATTGCAGCTTCTCGGGTCCCGATGCCGAGCTTCTGGTGTCGCTGCTGCCCGACATGGCTGTCGTGCGCGGCGATGACCGCCTTGCCGCCCTGGCCGGGCTGGTGCGCGACGAGGCGCGGGCGAACCGCCCGGCGCGGGACGTCGTGGTCGAGCACCTGTTGCAGGTTCTGCTGATCGAGGCGTTCCGGTCGACCACCTTGTCCGATGCCACACCCGGCCTGTGCCGCGGCCTGGCCGATCTGCGCATCGGCCCGGCCTTGCGCGCCATGCATGCCGCACCTGACCGGACCTGGACCCTGCCCAGTCTTGCCGGCGAGGCGGGGCTGTCCCGCTCGGCTTTCTTTACCCGTTTCAGCAGGGTCGTTGGCGTGGCGCCCATGGGTTACCTGTCGAACTGGCGGATGACGCTGGCCAAACACATGTTGCGTGCGGGCCATGGCAGCATTGCCGATATATCGGAAAAGACCGGCTATGGCTCGGTCAGCGCCTTCAGCACCGCCTTCGCCCGCCAGGTCGGCATTCCGCCGGTCCGTTACGCCAGAGGCGCTGCCGCCGGCTGATCCGACACCGACACGCAGCTCAAACCGACGGCAGCAGCGCGTCCATCTTCGGGCGGATCACTTTCTGCGGGCGGCCGGACTTGCCGATGGTGTGGCAGAGCAGGACCACCGGCAGCAGGCCGAAGCCGACGATCATCAGCGAGGGCAGGGCCGCCTGCTGCAGCCGTTCGTCCGAGGCCAGCCGGTAGGCCTGGACGGCGAGCGTGTCGAAGTTGAACGGCCGCATGATCAGCGTCGCGGGCAGTTCCTTCATCACGTCGACGAAGACGATGAGCAGCGCGGTCAGCAGGCTGGGCCTGAGCAGCGGCAGATGCACGTCGAACAGCATGCGTCCGGAGGTGCGGCCAAGGGTGCGGGCCGCGGCGTCGATATTGGGCTTGATCGCCGAAATCCCGGTGTCGAAGGCGCCAAGTGCTGCGGCGATGAACCGCACCATGTAGGCCACCACCAGGAGCCCGATGGAGCCGGTGAAGAACAATCCCGTGGAATAGTCGAAATTGGCCCGCGCCCAGGCGTCGACCATGTTGTCGAGCGCCGCGAAGGGAACCAGCAGTCCGACCGCGATGACGCCGCCGGGCACCGCATAGCCGATGCCGGCGGCGGCGGCGGAAAACCGGGCCGCCAGGCTCGGCGCGATGCGGGCGCAAAAGCCGATGATCACGGCGCAGGCGACGGTGACGGCGGCGGTGATGGAAGCCAGCGTCAGCGAGTTCTGCACATAGCCGAGATAGCGCGGCGAAAACGGCGAGGCGCCGGCGCCGATCGCCATGTCGGCGAGCACCACCAGCGGAATGGCAAAGCCGATGGCCACCGGCAGCGCGCAGGCTGTGAAGGCCAGGCCCGCGCGCCAGCCGCGCAAGGGATGCCGCTCCATCGCCTCGAGCCGCGAGCCCGCGGGAAAGCGCTTGGCAGCCCCCCGCTGGGCGCGTTCCAGCAATGCGAAGGTCAGCGCCACGATCAGCAGGCACAGCGCCAGTTGCGAGGCCGCCATGCGGTCGCCCATCGAGAACCAGGCAGCATAGATGCCGGTGGAAAAGGTCTGCACGCCGAAATGCGCGACCGTGCCGAAATCGGCGATGGTCTCCATCAGCGCCAGAATCACGCCGCCGGCAATCGCCGGGCGCGCCATCGGCAGGCTGACGCGCCAGAACGCGGACCAGGGCGTGTGGCCCAGCGTCCGGGCGGCGAAATAGGCGGTCGGCGACTGCTTGAGGAAGGCCGCGCGGGCGAGCAGGTAGACGTAGGGGTAAAGCACGAAGATCAGCATCATGGCCGCGCCGCCGAGCGAGCGGACCTCCGGGAACCAGTAGTCCTGCGGCCCCCAGCCGGTGATGGTGCGGAGTGCGGACTGCACGGCGCCGGGGTGATCGAGCAGGTCCGTATAGGCATAGGCCAGCACATAGGCCGGAAACGCCAGCGGCAGCGCCAGCACGATCTCGAAGGTGCGGCGGAAGGGGAAGGAGCAGGTGGTGACCAGCCAGGCGGTGGCGGTGCCGACGATCGCGGTTCCGATACCCACCAGCACCACCAGTTCGACCGTGGTCCAGGCATAGCGCGGCAGCACCGTCGCCATCAGGCTGTTCCAGGTGTCAAGCGTGCCCGACGCCGCCGCGAACGCCACCGCGACGATCGGCGCGAGGCACAGCAGCGAGACGATCCAGGCGGCGATCTTGAGTGCGCGTTCGCCCACTGTGCGGCTCATCCCTCTCGCGTCCGGCGTCTGTCCGGTCTGACAGGCCGCCATGATCCGGGGGTCTCGCTGGTCCCGATTTCGGGGTTTGACAGCGCAACACGCCTCAGACAAAGATTGTGGAGTAAATCATACAGGTTTTAGCGTCAACTGGCGCAAGCAACCGGACCCGCGCATGATTGTCTGCCATTGCAACATTCTGTCGAAAGCCGAGATCGAGGCGGCGGTGGAGCAGCTGCTGGCCGACGATCCGTGGCGGCTGATCGTGCCCTCCACCGTCTATCACGCCATGCGGATCCGCGGTCGCTGCTGCGGCTGTTTTCCCGATGTGGTCGAGATCATCGGTGACGTGACGGCGCGGATACGGCCGGACCAGCGGCGCGATGCCTCATGATGCAGTGTTGCGCCGCTTGGCGATTGACGCCGTCGCGGCCAATGCCTAAATCATGGGCCAGCCCGTTCAACACCGGCGCCGCCAAATGGCGTCGCGCCCGACTGCAGAGGCAGACGATCCCATGGATATCCGCTCGGTAACGCCCACCTATTCCGTCACAGGCCAGATCGAGGTCGAGGACCTTGCCGCCATCAAGGCTGCCGGCTTTCAATCGATCGTCTGCCACCGCCCCGATGACGAGGTTGCCGACCAGCCGAGCTTCGACAGCATCAGGCAGGCGGCCGAAGCCCTTGGCATCGAAGCCCGCCATATCCCGGTCGGGCCGATGGGCGTGACCGCCGACGCGGTGCGCGAGATGGTCGACGCCATCGAGGAAATGCCCAGCCCCATGCTCGGCTATTGCCGTTCCGGCGCCCGCTCCACGGCGATCTTCCAGCACACCGCGCATATGCGCGGCTGAGGCCGTCCTCGACCCGAAGCCTGGCGCGCCGGTCTGATCGATCCGCGGCCAGGCACGCGGCTGCGGTTGCCGCGCGGGCGTTGGCGCCCGACAGACCTGCACGTTTTCGATCCCTTCCCCAGCCTTACGGTTTGCACGCGCCCGGCGGAACCTTTCCCGCCGCAGCGACGTTATGCTCTCGCCTCCCGGGATCTGTTCTCAAGACGGCCCGGGCCAACCATGTGACGAAAGGATCTCAAATGCGTGCGATCGGACTTTGGCTGCTCGGCGTTCCCATCTGGATCATCATCATTCTCGCCTTGTTCACCAGCTGGGTGTGAAGGCTGTCGGGGATCCAGGCGTCCCCTCAATGCAAAAAGGAGCCGAAACAATGAACGGAATTATCTATCTCGTCGGACTGGTCGTAGTCGTGCTGGCCATCTTGTCTTTCCTCGGACTGGGCTAGGATCTTATTCATGGCCAATATTGACGAAACACTGGTTGTCGCGCAGTCCGCTCCGCAGGATCATAGCTCCTATGTCGACTGGCCGGCCATTTTCGGCGGCATCGTGCTGGCTTCAGGGGTCTCTGTGGTGCTGATGAGCTTCGGCGCCGCCCTCGGACTCACCTTCACCGCCGTGACCGAGCGGCCCGACGCGCATCTGGTCGGCATGAGCGTCGGAGTCGCGCTGTGGTTCATCTGGGTTCAGGTCTCGAGCTTCATGGCCGGGGCCTATCTGACCGGGCGGCTGCGCAAGCGATTCCACGACAGCACGGCCCATGAGGTCGAAGTGCGCGACGGCGCCCATGGCCTGCTCGTCTGGGGCGGCGCCATCATCGTCGGCGCGCTGATCGCCGCGAGCGGTCTCGGCGCTGTCACCACCGCCGTCGGCACAACGGCCGGCGCCGCGGCAAGTGCCGTCGGCCAGGTGGCCACATCGGACGCCGCGAATGACGAGTACGGCTATTTCGCCGATTCGCTGCTGCGTCCGGCACCCTCCGCCGCCGGAACGACAGGCGCAGATGACCGCGGTGCGGTGACTGCGGAAGTGTTGCGGATCCTGTCAAACGCCGGATCGGACGAGGTCTCCGAAGATGACAGGGCCTATCTCGGCTCGATCGTGGCGGCCCGCACCGGACTTGGCCAGGAGGAAGCAACCGCACGCGTCGACAATGTGCTGACCGGCTATTACGAAGCCCGCGCCCAGGCCGCCGAAGCCGCTGACACGGCCCGCCGCGTCGGCATCATCTCGGCCTTCCTGATCGCCGCCTCGCTGCTGGTCAGCGGCGCCGGCTCCTACTGGGCCGCCACCGCCGGCGGTGCGCATCGCGACGAGCGCGTCGAGTTCGACCACATGTTCCGCCGCGTCGGCTGAACCGACCGAACGACAAGCAACAATGAGAGGCGCGGGATGAAAGTCCCGCGCCTCTTCACGTTAGGGCCGGGGCGCGTGCGGGGTTTCGCCGGGGCCGCGGTGGCCGCGCCGGGCGCGGTGGCGGCGCTGCCATTTGAGAAATCCCAGATAGGCCAGTTGCGCAATCTGGCGGATCAGCGGCGTACGAAACAGGAAGGCACCCCATCGCAGGCCGGGCAGCTTGCCCCAGATGGCCGCGAAGGCATCGACGCCGATCTGCCAGGGACCGTCGCCATCGCGCGCATGAAACTTTCCGAGCAGATCCGCGCGGCTCTTGCCCGCGGGCAATTGCCGGTCGGTGAGCGCGACGATGTCGATCCAGTCAATCCTGCCCTGCCGGTCGATGCGGCTGTAGAGCGCCACCTCCTGGCGGCAGACAGGGCAATCGCCGTCGTACCAGACGGAGAGCGGGGAACGGGGGGCGGAACCGGGTCGGGTGCTGTTCATCGCCTCAAACTGGGGCTGTCGGTGTAAACAACAAGGCCCGCCCCGCAGATCCCGGGAATCGTCAGCCTTGCTTCGTCACGCCCGTCCCCGAGATCTGGTCCAATGTCCGCGTCGGGGTGATCGCCTGCTGGTCGAGCTTGATCTCGATGATCGCGGCCACGCCGCTTGCCCGGGCGCGTTCGAAGGCGGGAACGAAGTCCTCGGTCTTTTCCACGGTCTCGCCATGGCCGCCATAGGCGCGGGCAAGGGCCGCGAAATCCGGGTTGACCAGATCGGTGGCGCTGACCCGGCCGGGATAATCGCGCTCCTGATGCATGCGGATGGTGCCATACATGGAGTTGTTGACCACAATGACGATGATCGGCAGCCTGTGCTGGATGGCGGTGGCGAATTCCTGACCGTGCATCATGAAGCAGCCGTCGCCGGCGAAGGCCACCACCAGACGTTCGGGAAAGGCCTGCTTGGCGGCGACCGCGGCGGGCACGCCATATCCCATCGAGCCCGATGCGGGGGCCGCCTGGGTGGCGAATTTGCGGAAGCGGATGTAGCGGTGAACCCAGGTGGCGTAGTTGCCCGCGCCGTTGGTCAGGATCGCGTCCTCGGGCAGGTTGTCGCGCAGCCAGGTGATGATCGGGCCCATGTGCACGTCGCCGGGTCCGGTCTCGGGCGGGGTCGACCAGTGGAGATATTCCTCGTGCATGCGCGCCACCCGACCGGCGCGGATCGGCGTGACCTCGATATCCAGTTCCGCCAGCGCCTCGGCGAAGGAGGCGGGGTCGGCGTTGATGGCGAGCGCCGGGCGGTAGACCCGGCCGAGTTCGCCACTGTCGGCATGGACATGGACCAGCGGCTGGCTCGGGAACGGCACATCGAGCAGGGTGTAGCCCGAGGACGGCATTTCCGAGAAGCGGCCGCCGACCAGCATCACGAGATCCGAGCTCGAGATTTCATGGGCGAGTGCGGGATTGATGCCGATGCCGACATCGCCGGCATAGCAGGGATGGACATGGTCAAACAGCATCTGGCGGCGGAACGAGCAGCCGACCGGGATCTTCGCCCGCTCGGCAAAGTGCCGCATCTGCTCGACCGCCGCTTCGGTCCAGCGGGTGCCGCCGAGGATGAGGATCGGCCGCTCGGCCTTCGAGATCCGCTCGGCAAGATCCGCCATCTCGGCCTTGCCGGGGCGGTTGGCGGGAACCGGGTTGGGCAGGATCTCTGCCGGCGGATGCTTGACCACTTCGCGCAGCACATCTTCGGGCAATGCCAGCACAACCGGACCGGGGCGGCCGGACATCGCCACCGAGAAGGCGCGGTTGACGAATTCGGGTATGCGCGCCGGATCGTCGATCTCGCCGACCCATTTGGCGAATTCGGTAAAGGCCCGGCGGTACTCGACCTCCTGGAAGGCCTCGCGTTCGCGGGCGTCGCGCTGGACCTGGCCGATGAACAGGATCATCGGGATCGAATCCTGGCGGGCGATGTGCAGCCCCGCCGCGGCATTGGTGGCGCCGGGGCCGCGGGTGACGAAGCAGATGCCGGGCTTGCCGGTGAGACGGCCCCAGGCGTCCGCCATCATCGCCGCGCCGCCTTCCTGGCGGCAAACGGTGACGCCGACGCCGGAATCGACCAGCGCGTCGAGGACCGCGAGATAGCTTTCGCCGGGCACGCAATAGAGACGTTCGACGCCATTGGCCTTGAGGGTGTCGACAATCAGCTGGCCGCCGGTTTTCATGTGCGTGGTCCTTTGGATTTGATGGATGCAAGTTCGCTGAGCACCTCGTCGGTGTGCTCGCCCAGACGCGGGCTGGGACGGTCGTAATGAAGCGGCGAGGCGGGAAGCTGGATCGGCGCGCGGACCGAGGGGATATGGGTGCCGGCCCGGTCGGTCAGGTCCATCCTCAAGCCACGGGCAATTGCCTGCGGATCGGCGAACATCTCGGCGATGGTGTTGATCGGCCCGGCGGGCACGGCACCCGCCTCGCAGGCGGCCAGCATGTCGGCCTTGGTCCATTTGGCCATCTCGGCAATGATTTCGGCGCGCAGCCGCTCGCGGTGGGCAACGCGCAACGGGTTGGTCTGGAAGTCCGGATCGGCGCCAAGTGCTTCGGCGCCCAAGAGCTTGCAGAAGCGCTGGAACTGGCCGTCATTGCCGACCGCGATGATCACATGGCCGTCAGACACGGGGAACACCTCGTAGGGCGCGATGTTCATGTGGGCGTTGCCCATCTGCACCGGGGCTGTGCCCGAGACGAGATAGTTGAGGTTCTGGTTGCCCAAGATTCCTGCCTGGGTGTCAAACAGCGCCATGTCGATCATCTGGCCTTCGCCGGACTTCTCGGCATGGCGAAGTGCGGCCTGGATGGCGATGACCGAATAGAGCCCGGTGAAGATGTCGGAGATGGCGACGCCGGCCTTCTGCGGCTCGCGGCCCGGCTCGCCGGTGATCGACATCATGCCGGCCATGGCCTGGATGATGAAATCATAGCCGGCGCGCGGCGCGTAGGGGCCGGTCTGGCCGAAGCCGGTGATCGAGCAATAGACGAGCCGCGGGTTTGCCGCTTTCAGGCTGTCGTAGTCGAGTCCGTATTTTCTGAGCCCTCCCACCTTGAAGTTCTCGATCACCACGTCGGCGGTGGCGATCAGCTCGCGTGCTGTCTCCGCGCCTTGGGGGCTCGCGATATCGAGCGTGATCGAACGCTTGCCGCGGTTGGCGGCATGGTAATAGGCCGCCGAGAGGTTCTCGCCATCGGCGCCGGTGACGAAGGGTGGGCCCCAGCGGCGGGTGTCGTCGCCGCCCTCGGGGTGCTCGATCTTGATCACGTCGGCGCCGAGATCGGCCAGCAGCTGGCCGGCCCAGGGACCGGCGAGGATGCGGGCGAGCTCGATCACCCGGACACCCTTGAGCGGCGCGTCAGCCATGATCCGCGACCTCTCCGGCCGGCGCGGCACGGACGGACCGTGACAGGTGTTGGAGCGAGAGGGGGTGAGCGTGCATGGGCGGGATTCCAGTTTGGACTGCTGATAGCAGAAACGCCTCGGACCTGTCACGTCGGGCGCGCGGTCGCGGGACCTTGTTGCGGCACCGGCTCATGGCCTGGCGGCGGCGGGCAGGACGGTGTCGAGCCAGACGGCGAAATTCGCCATTGACTGCTCGCGGTTGATCTCGTTGAGCGTCTCGTGCCGGGTCTCGGGCAGGATCTGCAGTGTCACATCGGTGAGGCCGGCCTTGCGCATCCGGCCTTCAAGCCATCTGACCGCCTCGCCCTTGTCGGTGGCGGGATCCTGCGCGCCACCGATCAGATGCACCGGCAGGGCGTGCGGCAATTTCGCCAGGTTTTCCACCCGTCCGCCGGCGTAGATCAGTTCGAACACATCCCGCCACAGGCTCACCGTGGCGTCCCAGCCGCACAGCGGGTCGGCAATGTAGAGATCGACCTCGGCTTGATCACGGCTGAGCCAGTCAAAGTCGGTGCGGCGGTTGGGCATGGCCTTGGCCCAGGCCTGGAAGGTGAGTTTGGGCAGCATCGCGCTCGGCGTGTCGGAGCCCTTGAAGAAGGCCTCGACGGCGAGGATCGCCTGGCCGGCGCGGCCGGCAATGCCGGCGTTGAAATTGGAGTTCCACACCGCGAGTGCTGCGCTGGCGCTAGGATGCGCCTCGGCGAAATTCAGTGCGATCAGGCCGCCCATGGAGTGCCCGAGCGTGACCACCGGCAGGCCCGGATGGCGCTCGGCGATGAGCGCGTGCACGGCGGCGACATCGGCGATCACCCTCGACGCGCCGTCTCTGGAGGCGAAGGCGCCGGGGATCGAACCGGGGGCGCGGGTTGCGCCATGGCCGCGGTGATCATGGGCGTAGACCTCGTAGCCGCGGGCGGCGAGGAACCGGGCAAATCGCGCGTAGCGGGCGGCGTGTTCGGCCAGGCCGTGATTGATCTGAACGATGCCGCGGGCAGGGCCGTGCGATGGCATGTGACGGAGGGCGAGATCGGCGCCGGTGGGGCTCGACAGGGTGAAGGGGGAAAAATCGGTCATGGGGCATTGGCCATGGCGGAGGGGCGAAAATCAAGCGGTTTTGGGCATGTTTGTCCCGGCGACGGCGTCCGTCCCCTGCAATCGGCGGCTTGCCCTTGCTTGAAAAATCGTTAGGTGAAGGGCAACAAGCCATGGAGTGCCGACATTTGAGCGACCTGACCCTGACCCAAGCCATCGACAACATCTATCTGTCGATCAAGAACGACAACGAGGAACTGGACACGCATATTGCGGCGCTCAAGGCGGCCATGGCGCGTGAAGGCGTCAAGGAAGCCGTTTTCGACCCCTCCAGGCTGGCGCAGTCCAATCGCCAGGGCCGCAAGGTGATGCAGTCCTATTTCCGCCAGAAGGGCGTGAAGGTCAGTTTCTCGGCCTGACGCCCACGGCCTTCGCGACAGCCTGAGGCGCGGGCGGCCCGCCCCGATGACCGACCGGGCAGACGCCACCATTTCACTCAAGACTTTCTTTCTCCGGTGCATTGGCTAATGTCTCCGGCAGGGAAGCCGTGACGGTTGTTCTTCCGTCCGGGGACACGGGGGTGGCGCCAGGTGAGTCATGAAGATCCGATGGATGCCGGTGACCTGGATGCGATGCTCGGCGATGACGAGCGCGGATCGCCGGTCCTGAACAGCACGCCCGCGCGGGATTGGCGCTATCGCGGCGGATCGGCGATGCTGGTGTTCATCATCGGCGTCGCCTGCGGCATTCCGGTGGCGATCTTCATGCCCGGCTTTCTTACCGATCATGGCTCGGTGGTGCTCGGCATCGTGCTCGGGGCCTTCCTTTTCGTCACGGTCGTGCTGTCGCTGATCTTCGTGTTCCGCCAGCCGCTGTGGCGCTGGGTTTTCCAGCGGACCGAGATCGAAGTGACACGCTTTGCCGGCCCGCTTGCCGACGTGGCGCGGTATGCGGCGGGCCAGCGGGTCGAGGAAGCCACGGAAGCGGCGCGAAACTTCGCCGAGATCGCGCTGGCGCGCTATGCCTGGGTGACCACACGGCGCTGGCTGGTGGCCTCGATCACCGGGCTGATCGCGGCGATGGCGGCGCTGGCGGGCTCGGCGCTTCTGTTCGAGCAGAACAAGCTCTTGAGGGCCCAATCCGAGTTGCTGGTCGAGCAGAACCAGCGCATCGATTTCCAGAACGCGCTGATCGACACCCAGATCGAGCTTGCGGAAGCCGAGCGCAGCGCCCAGATCGGTCCGGAAGTGGTCGAGATCGGCGCGCTGATCGGCGCCGAGCGGCAGCAATTCCTCGATGGGGGCGGCGATATCGACGATTTCGGCCTGTCCGACCTCACAAGTTCGACGCGCGGGCGCATCGTCGCCGCCAGCCTGGTGGCGCGGCCGTACCGGTACCTGTCGCCGTCGAGCGCCAATCCGCGCAATTCCGACGGGCTGATTCGCACGGCCCTTGCCCGCCGGCCCGACGCATTGGCCAACCCCGCGGTGCTCGACAACGGCCCCGCGCGGCGCGAGGCCGAGCGCCTGGTCGACCGGGCGGTGAGCCCGGAACGCGGCGATCTTCTGACCATGCTGACGGCCAACTCCATCCTCGACACCGAGGCGCTGACAGCTCTGGGCGCGGATTTTTCCCATGCGGAGTTCCGCCGCGAGCTGGCGGGCGGGCTGTCCATGCGGCATGCGCGGCTGGCCTATGCGGATTTCTCCTGGACCCGGATGGTCAATTGCCGCTTCGGCGCGGCGCAGCTCGATCTCGCGCGAATCGAGAACGCGGTGGTGCGCGGCTCGGACTTCTCTTCGCTGCCGGCAAGCGAGGTGGGAGACCTGTTCTCCGCCGGCGATTTCGACTTCCTGCCCACCAGCATGGCCGGGATCAGCTTCAGGAACAGCGTGATCCACGACACGCGCTTCGCCCGCATCAACGCCATCGCGCCGGTGTTCGAGAACGCGGTGGTGGCGATGGCCGATTTCTCCGGCGCGTCGTTGGGGGCGGCGAGCTTTCGCGGCGCGATGATCATCGACAGCCGCTTCGATGGCGCGAGCCTGCTGTCGATGGATCTCGACGGCGCCATCGTGTTCGACCAGACATTTCTCGAACAGCTCAGGCAGGCGGCGGCGCCAGGCAGCTTCGTCGCCGAGCGCTGGCGGCTCTCGGCCATACCCGCGGGTGAGGTGGCCGAGCATCCGGGCTATATCGAGATGACCAACCATGTGCCCGAAGCCGCCTATGCCGGCGTTCAGGCCTGGCGGATCAGCCGGGTCGAGTAGCGGGCGGCTCGATCTGCTGGGGAGTGCGGGCCTCTGTCATTGCCCTCGCCGCCCATTTCGCATAGACAGCGGGCAATCATCCAATTCATGTCTGGAGCGCATCGTGGCACGGCAGTTCATCTATCACATGGCAGGGCTCAACAAGTCCTATGGCGCCAAGAAGATCCTCGAAAACATCCATCTCTCGTTCTACCCGGACGCCAAGATCGGTATCCTGGGCCCCAACGGCGCCGGCAAGTCGACGGTGCTCAAGGTCATGGCCGGGCTCGACACCGAGTTCACCGGCGAAGCGTGGCTGGCCGAGGGCGCCACGCTCGGCTACCTGCCGCAGGAGCCGCAGCTCGACGAGGCCCTCAACGTGCTCGGCAACGTCATGCAGGGCGTGGCCGAGAAGCAGGCGATCCTCGACCGCTACAACGAACTGATGATGAACTATTCCGACGAGACCGCCGACGAGGGCGCGAAACTCCAGGACATCATCGACGCGCAGAACCTGTGGGATCTGGACAGCCAGGTGGAAATGGCGATGGAAGCACTGCGCTGCCCGCCGCCTGAGGCTTCCGTCGACGCGCTGTCGGGCGGCGAGAAGCGCCGCGTGGCGCTCTGCGCCTTGCTTCTCAGGCAGCCCGACCTCTTGCTGCTCGACGAGCCGACCAACCATCTCGACGCCGAAAGCATCGCCTGGCTTGAAAAGCATTTGCGCGAATATCCCGGCGCCGTGATCATGATCACCCATGACCGCTACTTCCTCGACAACGTCACCGGATGGATCCTCGAGCTCGACCGCGGCAAGGGCATTCCCTACGAGGGCAACTACACCGCCTATCTGGAAGCCAAGGCCAAGCGGATGAAGCAGGAAGGCCGCGAGGACGCCTCCCGGCAGAAGTCGATCAGCCGCGAACAGGAATGGATCGCGTCGTCGCCGAAAGCCCGCCAGGCCAAGTCCAAGGCGCGTATCCGGGCCTTCGACGAACTGGTCAAATCGGCCGCCGACCGGCGCCCGGGCGAGGCGCAGATCATCATTCCGACCGGCGAGCGGCTCGGCAACCAGGTGATCGACGTCGAGGGGATCTCCAAGGCCTATGGCGACCGGCTCTTGATCGACGATCTGACGTTCAAGCTGCCGCCCGGCGGCATTGTCGGCGTGATCGGCCCCAACGGCGCCGGCAAGACCACGCTGTTCCGGATGATCACCGGCCAGGAGCAGCCCGATTCCGGGACGGTCACGGTGGGCGATTCCGTGCATCTCTCCTATGTCGACCAGAGCCGCGATTCGCTCGATGGCTCCAAAACGGTCTGGGAGGAAATCTCCGGCGGCAACGACATCGTCAAGCTCGGCAAGCACGAGATGAACTCCCGCGCCTATTGCTCGACCTTCAACTTCAAGGGCGGCGACCAGCAGCAGAAGGTGGGCACGCTCTCGGGCGGCCAGCGCAACCGGGTGCATCTGGCGAAGCTTCTCAAATCCGGCGGCAACGTGCTGCTGCTCGACGAACCGACCAACGACCTCGACACCGAAACGCTCGGCGCGCTCGAAGAAGCGCTCGAAAACTTCGCCGGCTGCGCCGTCATCATCTCGCATGACCGCATGTTCCTCGACCGTCTGGCCACCCATATCCTGGCGTTTGAGGGCGACAGCCATGTCGAATGGTTCGAGGGCAATTTCGAGGACTACGAGCAGGACAAGATCCGCCGGCTCGGCGCCGACTCGGTCAACCCGAAGCGGGTGACCTACAAGCCGTTGACAAGATAGGCTAAAAAATATTTCTCGGGTGTGGAACTTATTTGTTTCTGTCGCGTTCAGCCGACGGGGTCATATCCGGGGGTATCCGTCTTGACGATGAAGAATGTTGGCAGCCCGATCGATTTCGACGAGCTGTTTGATGTGTTGCCGAGTCCGCACATGGTGCTCGACCGCGACTATTGCTACGTTGCGGTCAACAAGGCTTATGAACAGGTCGTCATGCGATGTCGCGACGACCTGATCGGTCGAAATCTGTTCGATCTGTTTCCCAATGACGGCGAGAGCGGCCGGCGCCTGCGGGACTCCTTTGACCGTGTCTTCGAGACTGGCGATTCCGATACGCTCGCCTACATTCCCTATGACATTCCGCGGCCGCCGGAAAAGGGTGGCGGCATGGAGCAGCGCTACTGGACCGCCGTGCACACGCCTGTCTTCGGCGGGGACGGCGCCGACACTCTTCTGATGCAGAACACCGTCGATGTCACCGATATCGTCAGGTTGCGCCAGGCGGCCAGCCTGCCGTTTCGACGGGGCGAGACGCAGTTGCTGGAGCGCGCCCGCGCGGCCGAGGAGCAGCACAAGGCGCTCCTGTCGGAGAGCGCCGAGTTTCGGCGGCTGTTTCAGATGGCGCCTGGCTTTTTTGCGGTTCTCTCCGGTCCGGAGCACGTCTTCACCTTTGCCAACGAGGCCTATATGCGCCTCGTCGGCGAGCGCCAGTTGATCGGCCGGAGCGTCCGCGAGGCAATACCGGAAGTCGGCGAGCAGGGGATCCTGGACCTTCTCGACGAGGTCTACAGCACAGGCAAGCAATACCAGGCTGAAGCAAGGCGCGTCATGATCCGCAATCCGGGGTCCGACCAGTTGCAGGAGACATTCCTGGATTTCTCCTATGACGCCATCCGCGACAGCGAAGGCAATGTCACCGGCGTCTTCGTGCAGGGAAGCGACCGAAGCGAGGATGTGAAGCGACAGCACCGTCAACGTCTTCTGCTTGCGGAGCTGAACCACCGCGTCAAGAACACGCTGGCAGCCGTGCAGTCCATCGTCGCACAGACCCTGCGCTCGGCGCCCGATCCCATGACCGCGAAGCGCGACATCGGGGCCCGGCTCGGGGCGCTCTCCAAGGCGCATGACCTGCTGAGCGTGCAGGAGTGGGCCAGCGCCGATCTCGCCGAAATCATCGGGCAGGCGGTGGCGGTGTTCGATTCCAGGCGCGTCAGTCTCGACGGGCAGAGCTTCACCCTGTCGCCAAGGGCCTCGATCTCGCTTGCCATGCTGGTTCACGAACTCTCGACCAATGCTGTCAAATATGGCGCCCTGAGCAGCGAAACCGGACGTGTGGCCATCGACTGGCACGAGCAGCCGGACGGAAATCTCAATTTCACCTGGCGGGAATCGGGTGGTCCGCCGGCCGTTCGACCGGAGCGGAAGGGCTTTGGCACCCGCCTGATCGAAAGCATCGTCTCGGGCGAGTTCGGCGGTACTTACGAACCTTCCTTCTGCGAACAGGGGTTCTCGTGTAGCGTTATCCTTGATGCCGGCCAATTGCGCGACGAGAAAGCTCCCAAATGAATGCTGACAAGCCGAAATCGATGTCCGTCCTCGTGGTCGAGGATGAAAGTCTCATTGCCATGAACCTTGAAATGATACTGGAGGATCTCGGCCACTCCGTGATCGGCCCGGTGATGACCCTGGCGGATCTGGAGAAGGTTCTGGACAGCGACTTCCAGGCGGATGCGGCTATCCTCGATGTGAACATCGCCGGCGAGCGGATCTTTCCCTATGCCCGTAGGCTGGCCGATCTCGGCGTTCCGATTCTGTTCGCAAGCGGATACGGCCCGACCGGCATCGCTGATGACCTTGCCCATCACCCGGTTGTGCCCAAGCCCTATACCGAGCAGGAAATCGCCGGCATGCTTGATGTCATCTGCCCGCCTGAAGCGGCACAGACTGCATGATACCGTGGAGGAACGGGACGTCGCGTTCTGACACTCATGGGGCGATGGCGGGTGCAAGCGCAGGCGTGCCTGGCCGCTCTCGTCGCCGCATCCGGCCCGGGCGGAGGAGGCGCTGATCGGCTGCAGCCGGGTTGCCGGTTGCAAGTTGACTTTGCGGTCCCGGGCGGGTTCAACGGCCGCGTAATTCTTGAACGAGGCCAGATCCCATGACCACCATTCTCATCACCGGCACGGGCCGCGGCATCGGGCTGGAGCTTGCCAGGCAGGCATTGGCCAGGGGCTGGACGGTCTATGGCTCGGCGCGCAGCGAGGTCACGGACAAGGCCGCGCATATCTGCGATCATCCGCAGTTCCATGATCTCAGGTTCGATGTCACCGACCACGAAGCGGTGCGCGCGGCGGCGGCGGATATCGTCGGGCCTATCGACATCCTGATCAACAATGCCGGGATCATCGGGCCGGAGCGGCAGGGGACGCTCGACATGGATTTCGACGGCTTTGCCCGGACGCTCGCCGTCAACACGCTGGCGCCGCTGGCGGTGGCGCAGGCCTTCCTGCCGCACCTCAAGCGCAGCGAGAGCCCCAGAATTCTCACTGTGTCCTCGCAGATGGGACGGATGTCCTACGCCAAGTCCGACCATATCGCCTACCGGGCGTCGAAGGCGGCGGTGAACAAGGTGATGCAGGGGCTGGCCACCGATCTTGCGCCGCAGGGCGTGGCGGTGGCGCTGGTCCATCCGGGCTGGGTCAGGACCGACATGGGCGGGCAGGGGGCCGATATCGCGCCGGCCGAGAGCGCCGGCGGCATTCTCGCGTTGGCCGAGGGCCTGACGCTCGAGGGCGCCGGGCAGTTCTATAATTGGGACGGGTCTGCGGCCGAGTGGTGAGGTTCCCGGGGCCTGGCAGGCGGATCAGAGAACGGCGCGAAACACCGCTGCAATCTGGTTCGTGGTCGGCTTCGGGCCCTGGCCGGTGGCGTACATCAGGCTGATGCCGTCAATCAGCCCGGCACAGGTTTCGATCGGCATTTCGGTGCGCCCTTCGGAAATCAGGCGCAGGAAAAATTCGACGGGCCGCCGGGCCGCTGCGGTCAGAAGGTCTCCCACATCCTTGAGTTCGGGGCGCCGCGAGGCCGCCAGGGTGAGCTCCATGCGCGCAAGAAACAGATCGCGCGCCGAGTCCGCGTAGGACACGACTTCGCCGGCGACATAGTCCACCGCCGCATCGACACCCTGCCTTGCGGCAATGTCGGCGAACCCGACCTGAAGCTCGTCGCAGTCCTTTTCCAGAAGCGCCGCCAGATGGCGGGAGGCCTCGACGAGGAGGGTCTCCTTCTTCGGAAAATAATAGGTGGAGGAGCCCTGCGGCAGGCCTGCGGCCTCGTCGATGGCGCGGTGCGTCACCCCGTCAAGCCCGCGGCTCGCCAGGAGCCTGATAACCGTATCCAGGATGAGCGTGCGCCGCGCCTGCTTTGTGCTTGACATGGGAAACCTTATTTCGTAGCAAAAACCTCTACGTATGTAGAGATAATCAGATCACAGTAAGGAAGTCCTATGACACAGATGATCACCCGTTTGAACCCTCCCTCATTGCCGGATGCCGGGGCGCTGGGCTATTCGCAGATCTCCATCGTCGAACCCGGGCGCATGGCTTTCGTCTCGGGCCAGGTGGCCGCAAGGCCGAGCGGCGAGCCGGCGCCGGCCAGTCTGGTCGAGCAAGCCGGGATCGTCATCTCCAATGCCAGGGCTGCGCTGGACGCCATTGGCGCAACACCGCATGACATCGCCATTTTGCGGGCCTATGTTGTCGATCTCAAGCCGGAACGTCTGGAGCAAATCATGCCGCCCTTGCTGGCCATGCTTGACGGCGCCCAGCCGAGCATCACCGGGATCGGCGTGGCAGCCCTTGCCGGACCGGACCTGCAAATGGAAATGGAGATGACGGTCAGGCTTCCCGACTGAGCTTGCCGCTTGCTGCCGCCCGAACCTCACTCGATCCGGCAGCAGAACGGAAAGAACGGCGCGCTCAGCCCCGGCGCGCCGGTGGGCGTGAAGGTGAAGTCGCTGACCCGATCGCTCTCGTCGGTGCAGCCGCCGGGCGTGTAGGCGATTGTGCCGGTGACCGGATGGCTGGTTTCAAGCTGCCAGGGGTCTTGCGTTGCGAAGCTTACGCTGCCCGGCGTGGACTGGATGCCGTCGCCGGAGAAGGCGTCGATGAAAGCCGAGCTCATCTGGCCGTCGCAGCTGAGCTGCAGCGCCCAGTTCGGCTCGAAGCCGGAGCAGATCATGGTCTGGCCGGGTTCGATGAGGCCGTTGCAGGACAGGTCGGCGGCGAGCGAGGCCAAGGGATGGCTCAGCGTGAGGGCGAGAGCCAGGCACAGCGGCCTGCTGCGGGAAATTGCATGGGCAAACATCATCAGTGATCTCCCTGATCAGCGGTGTCAGCTCCCCGAGAGCCGAGATTATCACACTCCTGCGGAAAGGTGAATTGGCCTCGCCAGCCAGGGTTGCGGCAATGGCTTCGCAATGGGACTCGACTGTCACAGCCCTGTTATCTGGCCCCGCTATGGCTCGCCAAGTATTTCCCGACCATGACTGGAGTTGCCCCATGAACCGCATGATTCCGCTGTCGCTTGGCCTTGTCGCCTCGCTCGTCCTCCTCGCCGGCCCGGCCCGCGCCGTCGAAGGCACGCTGACGCTTTACACCAGCCAGCCCAACACCGATGCGCAACAGTCGGTCGACGCCTTCATGAAGGCCTATCCGGACGTGACGGTGACCTTTGTGCGTGACGGCACAACCAAGATCATGGCCAAGCTCGAGGCCGAACTCGCCGCCGGCGTGACCCCCGCCGACGTGCTGCTGATCGCCGACAGCGTCACCATGGAAGGCCTGAAGGGCCGCGACTTGCTGATGGCGCATGCGGACGCCGACATTTCGGCCTATGCCGAGGGCGTCCACGACGCCGACAAGATGTGGTTCGGCACCAAGCTGATCACCACCGGCATCATGTACAACACCGCAGCCACCATGATCCCGGCATCCTGGGAAGACCTGCTCAAGGACGAGGCCAAGGGCCAGGTGGCGATGCCGTCGCCGCTCACTTCTGGCGCGGCGCTGATCCACACCGCCACGCTGGTCGGCAATCTTGATGCCGGCTGGGGCTATTACGAAGACCTGGCCACCAACGGCGCGCAAGCCTCGGGCGGCAATGGCGGCGTGCTCAAGCAGGTTGCCGGCGGCGAGAAGCTCTATGGCATGGTCGTCGACTTCCTGCCGATCCGCGAGAAGGCAAAGGGCGCGCCGGTCGAGTTCGTGTTCCCCGAAGAAGGCGTCTCGGCGATTTCCGAGCCGGTGGCGATCCTGGCTTCCACCCAGAACGCCGATGCCGCCAAGGCCTTCGTCGATTTCCTGATCTCGAAGGAAGGCCAGGAACTGGCGCTGAGCCAGGGCTATCTGCCGGCCCATCCGGACGTTGCCGTTCCCGAAGGCTTTCCGGACCGCTCGACGATCAAGGTGATGCCGTTCGACGCCGCCAAGGCGCTGGCGGAAGCCGAGGCCAACACTGCCCGCTTCGCCGAAATCTTCGGCCAGTAAAGCCGCGGTGACAGTTACCACGATTGCGGGTCCGCGTCTGAAATGGCGCGGACCTTCCACCGGCTGGCGGCAGCGCGAGGGCAGGGGCCTGACGCTGGCGCTGGCCATATTCATTGTTCTGTTCTCCGTCATGCCTGTGGGCCGCCTGATCGTCACAGCGTTCGAAGGCGGCGTGGTTGCATTCTGGCAGGTGATTGATGCGCCCGACGTGTGGCGCGCTTCGCGCAACACGCTGGTGGTGGCGCTCGGCTCGGGAGGGCTGGCGATGCTGATCGGCGTCAGCTTCGCGCTGATCCTGTCGGTAACCAATCTTCGCGCCCGCACGGCGCTCGCCTTCATCATGGTGCTGTCGCTGATGATCGCGCCGCAGATTTCGGCTCTGGCGTTCAAGACGCTGGCCGGTCCCGCCTCGCCGCTGCTCAAGCTGATCGGCCTTGCCCCCTCGCCCGGAACGCCCAATCCGATGCTCGGGCAGTTCGGCATCATCCTGGTGATGGGTCTGCATCATGCGCCGCTCGTCGCCATCACGCTCGCCTCGGGGCTCGCCTCGATCCCGCGGCCGCTGATCGAGGCGGCGCGGCTGGAAGGCGCCAGTCCGTGGCAGGTGGTGCGCTACATCATGCTGCCGCTGCTCAAGCCGTTCCTGCTGACGGCGGCGCTGCTGGTGTTCGTCGCGGGCACCGGCAATTTCGGCATTCCGGCGCTGCTCGGCCTGCCGGTCGGCTATGTGACGCTGCCGACGCTTCTGTTCCGCAAGCTCGCGAGCTTCGGGCCGGGTGCGATCAATGATGCGGCGGCGATCTCCGTGCTGATCGCGGCGATCGCCTGTACCGGCGTCGTCGCCGCGGGCCTGGTTCTGGCGCGGGCACAGAACCGGCTTGAAAGCGATCACCGGCTGGAGCCGTTCTGGGATCTCGGGCGCTGGCGGCCGGTGATGGAAGTGGCCGTCTGGGGCTTTGTCGCACTCACCATCCTGCTGCCGCTGGCCTCTTTGGTAGCGACCTCGGTGGTGCCCGCCTATGGTGTGCGCCTGTCGCTCGACACCGTCACGCTCCGGCAATATGCGGAGGTGCTGTTCCGCCAGGATCTGACCGTCAGGGCGTTCCGCAACTCGGCTCTGCTGGCAGGCGGTGCAGCGCTCAGCCTGGCGGCGATCACGCTGGTCTCGGCCTATGTGCTGGACCGGGTCAAGCCCAAGGCGCGAGCCGCGGCCTTCGCGGCGATCGAGCTGCCCTATGCGGTGCCCGGCATCGTGCTGGCGATTGCCTGCATCCTTTTGTTCATCAAGCCGCTGCCGCTGATCGGGGTCTCGATCTACGCCACGCCCTGGATCATCCTGTTTGCCTATCACGCGCGGTTCTACGCCATCGCGCTGAAACCCGTGCTGGCGGCGATGGCGACGCTTGACGATGCGGTGCAGGAGGCGGCGGTGTGCGACGGGGTGGGGCTCTATCACCGGCTGCGTCACATCGTGCTGCCGCTGGTGTTTCCGGCCGTGTTCGCCGGCATGCTGATGGTGTTCCTGCTGGCCTTCAACGAGTTGACCGTGTCGGCGCTGTTGTGGTCGGCCGGCACCGAGACGCTGGGCGTGGCGCTGCTCAGCCTCGAGGATTCGGGGCTTGGCGCGGAAGCAGCCGCCGTGGCGGTGGCGGCAACGCTTCTGGTGCTGGCGCTGATGCTGGTCATGCAGATGATGGCGCGGCGGCTGCCGCCCGACGCGCTGCCCTGGCAGGGACTGGCGGGGCCGGCAAAGGCGGCGGGCTCAGCGCCGACCCGGCGCGGGTAATTCCGGGTTCAGGTTTTTTGATTGGTTCATCAGCGAGGGATTGGGTATGTCTTGGGCTTAAATATGTGCCTGCCTGGAGCCAGAGATGACCCTGCCTATGTTTCCCGACCTTGCGCCCGCGCTGCCGGAAATCATGCCTGCGCGGCGGATCAAGGGCGAGGTGTCGGCGGTGCTAGCGGCGCTTGGCGGCGATTTTCCGACCGGCGACGTGGCGCAGCTCACCGTCGGGTTCCACGGGATCGAAGGCGATTATCATGCGGGCCCGACCCGCAAATCGGGCGGCCGTGAGCCGTGGTATCCGCGCGGCACCGAGATCCGCAACGAGCGGCAGGTGTCGATCGTGGCCGAGGATGAACTGGCGATCGCCGCAAGCGCGATGGGCGTCGAGCGCATCGAGCCGGCCTGGATCGGCGCCAATCTGGTGATCGCCGGAATTCCGATGCTCACAATGCTGCCGCCGCGCACGCAATTGTTCTTCGAAGGCGGGGTGACGCTCCGGATCGACGGCGACAATGCGCCCTGCCGCCTTGCCGGCGCGTCGATCGCCAGGCATTACCCGGAGATGGACCAGACCGCACTGGCGCTGCATTTCGTCAAGGCCGCCAAGCGGCGCCGCGGTGTTGTCGCCTGGGTGGAAAAGCCCGGCCTGATCAGCAAGGGCGAGAAGATCACCGCGCATATCTGGGAACAGTGGATCTATCCGGCCGCGTGAGCGTGGCCTGATCGCTGTGACACCCCTGTTGCGCCGCAGCAGGGCTTTTCCGGAATTATGTAGCAAATGCCATAAACGCAGCTATGCCGGAAAAGACCAGAATGCGGAAAGCGGCAACGCATACATATTCTGTCCCAAGGAGAGTAATCGGTCCCCCATGTAGACCACAATTCCAATTACGTTCCAGGTCTTACCCGGTCCGTCGTCTCTGAACCACCTCAGATGTCGAAAATCGCTATCTTCGACCGCTGTAGAAGTCTTCATTTCAAAACCGACAATCGTTCGGTCTGCCTCGGCAATTATGTCGATCTCACGTCCTTTGTCATACCGCCAATGATAAAGTCGCCATTCTTGTTTTTGGAATGGGAGGCGTAAAATTGGTAATAGAGGACGCGAGAATTTGGTATTAGGAAGGGCTCGGAACTGACATTTGCCCAGCGAGAAACTGCCATTGAAAGAATGCAATAGTGGGCCGTAGGTCTTTGGTGGCATTTGCTACATAAGTCCGGGCTTTTCTGCGCCGGACGTGTCGTGTGAAGACAAAGCGACAATATGTTTCGCCAAAGCGACATTGCCCTTGCCTCATGCTCGAGAATGACATAAACATATCTTTATATCATTTTCGAGGTTGTGAATGCTGTCCCTGTCTCCCCTTACCCTGGAAGAATGCGTCGAAGTCCTCAAGGCTGCGGGCGAGCCGACGCGGTTGCGGCTGATCGCGCTGTTGAGCCAGGGCGATCTGACGGTGAGCGAGATGACCGAGGTGCTGGGCCAGTCGCAGCCGCGGATCTCGCGCCATCTCAAGCTGCTGGGCGAGGCCGGGCTGGTGGAGCGCTACCAGGAAGGCGCCTGGGCCTATTTCCGGATGACGCGCGACGGGGTGCGGGCCAGGCTGATGCAGCAAGCGCTCAGCGCCACCTCGCAAGGGGACGCGCATCTGGCGCGCGACGGCGAGCGCCTGGCGACCGTCAAGCAGGCGCGCGCCAGCCGCGCCGAGGCCTATTTCTCCGCCAATGCGCAGAGCTGGAACGATTTGAGAAACCGGCATGTCGCCGATGAGAAGGTCGAGGCCGAGATTCTCGAGCTGATCGGCCGGACGCCGTTTGACGGGCTTCTCGATCTCGGCACGGGAACCGGGCGCATGCTCGAACTGCTGGCCGACCGCTACCGCCGCGCCATCGGCATCGATTCGAGCCGCAACATGCTCTCCATTGCCCGCGCGCAGCTCGACGAGGCCGGCATCACCCATGCCTCGGTGCGCCAGGGCGACATTCTCAACCTGCCGCTCGACCGGGAAAGCTTCGACGTGGTGACCATTCACCAGGTGCTGCATTTCCTTCACGATCCGCTGCCGGCGATCACCGAAGCCGCCCGCATGCTCCGGCCCGGCGGTCGTGTCGTGGTGGTCGATTTCGCGCCGCATGATCACGAGGAACTGCGGACAGAGCACGCCCATGCCCGGCTTGGCTTCAGCCAGCAACAGGTTGCCGACTGGCTCAGGCAGTGCGGATTGACGGTCGAGAAGATCGTCGACCTGCCCGGCGGTGCAGACAGTGACCGGGCCCTGACCGTGACGATCTGGCTTGCCCGCGACCCGCGCCTGCTGATCGCCTCCGACCCCTCCACCTCCAAAAGCACAGGAACAGCTTGACATGAACAGCTCCTCCCGCGCCAGCGCCCAGGATTCCTCCGAGCGGATCAAGGTGTCCTTCGAATTCTTTCCGCCCAAGAATGGCGACATGGAAAGCCAGCTCTGGGAAAGCATCACCAGGCTTGCGCCGTTCCAGCCGGATTTCGTTTCGGTGACCTATGGCGCCGGCGGCTCGACCAAGCAGCCGACGCTCAACACCGTCGCCCGGATCTCCAAGGAGACCGCGCTGGCCCCGGCCGCGCACCTGACCTGCGTCGGCTCCGACAAGGCGGCCGTTGATGCGGTGGCGCGGGAGTTCCAGTCCGTCGGCGTCAACCATTTCGTGGCGCTGAGGGGCGATCCGCCGGAGGGCGTGGGCGCCGCCTACCAGCCGCATCCCGGCGGCTATGCCAATGGCGCCGAACTGGTGGCGGGCCTGCGGGCGCTCTCGGATTTCGAGATCTCGGTCTCCGCCTATCCCGAGCGGCACCCCGAAAGCCCGGACTTCGCCACCGATATCGACATGCTCAAGCGCAAGGTCGATGCCGGCGCGACGCGGGCCATCACCCAGTTCTTTTTCGACAACGACACCTATGAGCGCTATGTCGAGCGGGTGCGGCGCGCGGGCATCTATATCCCGATCGTGCCCGGCATCCTGCCGATCCACAATTTCGGCCAGGTGGCGCGGTTCTCGAAACTCTGCGGCGCGTCGATTCCCGACTGGCTGGCGCGGCGCTTCGACGGGCTTGAAAAGGATCCCGAGACGCGGTCGCTGGTGGCGTCGGCCGTGGCAGCCGAACAGGTCAACGACCTGGTCGAGCGCGGCATCGACGATTTCCACTTCTACACCATGAACCGGGCGCAGCTGGTCTATGCGATCTGCCATATGCTGGGATTGCGCGGCGACGATGCTTCGGTCGGCGCGGCGGCCTGAGGGGCGGCATCGCGTCCGGCGCGTTTGTCGGAGCTGATTGGTTGCCCCTGCAAACAGGGGACGCTCAGATTAGAGAACGGGAGCGATTGACCGCTCCCGTTCTCAAGCTTTTGACTGTTATTCAATGCCCATCAAGGTCAGATGAAGAGCATCGCGCCAACAAATATGAACGCTGCACAGATCACAAGGGCATTGAGCGATTGCGTAAATCCCATGGTGGTCCTCCATCGCGTTTACAGCCAAATGATAGTCACGGCTTTGGCTTCCTGGGAAGCGAAATCGTTGCTGCAGTGCAGCTAAAAAGCGGAAAAAACGACCTGAGAGCAGGTTCATCTCCTTGAAAAAAAGAGATTATCGGCAGATTCATTTTCTGTTAAGAAACTGTCGCATACGCGCTATGGGCGCCGAAATCGCCGGCACAATCAACCGGCACTGCCGCATTCCTGCCGCATCCGTTCCTGCAGATTTCGGGGGCTCCACACCGGCGCAGCCGGCATGGAAAGCTCGGGGCCTGAAAAAATCAACCGGACGATCGGCTCAGGCCCTGTAGGCCTGCTCAAGTGCGGCGGCGACGCTCAGCAGCGTCTTGTCTCGACCGAAACGGGCGACGGCCTGGATGCCGAGCGGCATGCCGTTCGCGTCGCGGAACCCGGGGATGCTGACCACAGGCGTCCCCATCAGAGTCCAGAGCTTGTTGAAGCGCGGGTCGCCGGTTGTTTCCAGTCCAAGCGGTGCTGCGCCGGGTGCTGCGGGGGTGAGCAGGATGTCGACTTCGTTAAACAGCGCCCTTGTTGCCGCGCGGCCGCGTTTGGCGAGCTTGCGGGCGGCATCGTAAGCTTGGGGGCTGATCGCCTGGCCATGCTTGAGGGTTCCAGCAAGGATCTCGCTCATCTGGTTGCCGAAGAGGGCAAGGTCGGACCCGCAGACGAGGCCGGCTTCAAAATTCTGGATGTCGGAGTGGGCGCCGCGGGCCATGGCCATCGCCTCGGGCTCGCCGATCTCGCCAACGTCGAAACCGGCGTCCGCCGCCTTGTCAGCGGCCTTGAAAAGCGCCGCGCGCATCTCCGGGTCGGCGTCTTCGAGCAGGGCACAACGGTACAGTCCGACGCGGATCTTTGCTGGCTCGGCGGGTTCATCGTCGGTGCCCAGATCACGGCCTGTCAGCAATGCCGCCAGCAGCGCCACGTCGGCGACGCCCGCGGCAAACAGCCCGACCGTGTCGAGCGAAGGCGCGAAGTGCTTGATGCCGGTGACGGGCAGCAGCCGGAAACTCGGCTTGTAGCCGGCGATGCCGCAATAGCTTGCGGGACGGATCACCGATCCGCCTGTCTGGGTGCCGGTGGCGGCCGGGATCATGCCGGCGGCGATGGCGGCGGCCGATCCGGACGAGGAGCCGCCCGGCGTGTGGGCGTGGTTGTGCGGATTGACGGTGGCGGCGGGATTGAGGAAGGCGAACTCCGTGCTCACCGTCTTGCCGATGATGGTGGCGCCCTGCCTGCGGGCGAGATCGACAAGGGCCGCGTCGGTCTTCGGGCGATGCCCGGCATAGGCGGGCGAGCCGTAGCTGGTCGGCTGATCGAAGGTGTCGAAAATGTCCTTGATGCCAATGGCGACGCCCGCGAGCGGGCCTTCGGTGCTGATCGCGGGCTCGGCGCACACATGGGCGAAGGCCTTGATGTCTGCGTCCTTGCGGGCGATGGCGTCGCGGCTGAGCGCCACCATCAGCTCCGGGTTGGCCTTGCCAGAATCGCGCGCCTTGATCAGGGCGGACAGGCTCATCATGCGATTTTCGGACATCCCGGCATCTCCCCTGACACGACTCGGGCCGAGCCGCTCACCTGCGTTTTATGGCGAGCCTGTTGTCCAGTGACAAGAGCCCCAGAGCAATGAGGCCGAGACCCATCGCCTCGGTGAGCGACAGGGTTTCGCCCAGAAAGAGTATTCCGAGCAGGATGGCCGAGGGCGGCACCAGCAGGGTGACGAGGGAGGCAGAGGTGGCTCCCGCCGCGCTGAGGATGCGGAAATAGAGGATATAGGCGAAGGCGGTGGAGACCAGCGCCAGGGCCAGTATTGCCGCGATGACCTCCATCGGCGGCATCGGCAGCGTCCAGGGCCGATCGACGATCAGCGCGAAGGGAAGCATGATGAGGCTTGAGGCCGTCAGCTGGCCGGTAGCGGTGATGCGCGGCGACAGGCCCTTGAAGCGTTTGCCGAAGGCAGCCGCGAAACCATAGGAGACGGCTGCGCCGACAACCGCGAGCTTGGCCCAGAGCGGCGCGTCGGCGATGCCGAGGGCGGCAGGACCGATGAGCATCACCATGCCCGCAAGCCCGAGTGCGCAGCCGACCAGCTTGGCTGAGGAGATCTTCTCGTCGGAGGTCAGGACCTGGGCGATGATCACTGTCCACAGCGGCGTGGTGGCGTTGAGAATGGAGGCGAGGCCCGCGCCGATCTCGGTCTGGCCCAGGAAGATCAGCGTGAAGGGGATGGCGTTGTTGATCAGCCCCAGGACGAGCAGTTCCGGCCAGCGGCCGGCGAGCGTCGCATAGAATCCCGGCAGCCGTCCGAAGGCAAGATGCAGGGCAAGCGCCGCGAGGCTCACGCGCAGCAGCACCAGCGTCATCGGCGGGACATGCTGCACGGCGATGCGGGCGAAGAAGAACGAGGCGCCCCAGATCAGCCCGAGCAGAATGAGCGTCGCCCAGGTGGCGGCGGACATCGACGGGGCGAGGGCACGGGGCAGCGGCGAAGCAGGCATGGACGTCTTGTCTCCGGTTCGGATGGTGCGGAGGGATTGCCACGCCGCGCGGGCGGGCGCCACCCGAAATCAGATCCCGGCCAGCTTCGGGCTCCATTGGCCGGGTTCACGGCCTGTGCTGGTGACGCTCGGCCGCATCATCAAGCCCGGGATGTGAACCATCTCCTGCGGCCGGGCGTTGATTGCGACACTGTTCAATGGTGTAAGACCCTTTGCGCCATCCGGGAGACCACGATGCAACGATTCGCCACGGGAACCGACGCCGCTCTCACGCTGAGGCCGGACCATCCGCTCTATTGCTTCCGTCCGGAGGTGCTGAAGCAGGATGCCCAGCAGTTTATGGCGCTGTTTCCCGGAGAGACGGCCTATGCGGTCAAGACCAATGGCGAGCCGATGGTGCTCAAGACGCTGGTCGAGGCAGGCGTCAAGATTTTCGACGTCGCCTCGCCGGGTGAATTCGCCGCCGTGCGCGCCGCCTCAAAGACTGCGGAGATGCTCTACATGCACCCGGTCAAGGCGCAATCGGATATCAGGCTGGCGCTTGAGAAATACGGCATAAGGGTGATGTCGCTTGACCACGAGGACGAGATCGCCAAGGTGCTGAGGATCGTGCGCGCGCTCGATCTCGATCCTGCCTCGATCACCATCTTCGTGCGGCTGCAGACCAAGGGCCACGCGATGTACGAGCTGTCGAAGAAATTCGGCGCAGCGCCCGGCCATGCGGTGGAACTGGTGCAGCGGCTCGACCGGATCGGCTTCAAGGTCGGGCTGTGCTTTCACGTCGGCAGCCAGGTTGAGGAGGCCGAATCCTACGAACTGGCGCTCAAATCTGCCGACTGGGTGCGCAACCGCGCAGGCGTCGACCTGGTTGGGCTCGATGTCGGCGGCGGCTTTCCGGCGGTCTATGGCCATGATCCGAACCGCAAGGCCAAGCCAATGCCGCCGCTCGAGGATCTGATGGCAGAGCTCCGCTCCAACATCACCGAATGGGCGTTCGACGACATGCCGCTGGTGGCAGAGCCCGGCCGGGTGGTGGTGGCCCGCGCCTTCTCGCTGATCGTGCGGGTGCTCTTGAGGAAGGGCCGCAGGCTCTACATCAATGACGGCATCTGGGCCTCGCTGTCCGACAGCTGGACCGGCAAGATCACGCTGCCGGCGCGGTTCATTCCCGATCCGGCGCGACGCATCCGCAAGGGCAAGGCCGACAATGTGGTGCCGTTCAAGGTCTGCGGCGCGACCTGCGATTCGGTCGATATCCTGTCGCGGCCGTTCTGGCTGCCTGAAACGGTGGACACCGGCGACTGGATCGAGATCGGCCATATCGGCGCCTATTCGCTGTCGCTCAGGACCCGCTTCAACGGCTTCTATCCAGACGATTTCGTCGAGGTGACGACGCCGTTCGGCGACGAGGGCGCGCCCGATGGCTTTGCCAGCCTCGAGACCATGGCGGACTGACCGACCGGCCCGCCTGACCTGGTGAGGTTTCTTCGGGAACTATTGGCCCGTTCAAGGGTTGGAGCGGAGTCGGCATGGCGAACACGGAGAAGCTGCCGGAGCTTTCCTGTGGTGCGGTGGCGGCATCCGAGGTTCAACCCGACTGGAAGGCGCCCGTGGATACCCCGATCTTTTTCGACAGCTGGCACGGACTCGGCCGCATCCTCGTCACCGGACTTCTCGCCTATCCGGTGCTGATCCTGATGCTGAGGATTTCCGGCAAGCGGACCCTGAGCAAGTTCAACGCGTTCGACTTCATCGTCACCATTGCGCTCGGCTCGATGCTGGCGTCGGTCATCGTCACCGGCACTGTGCCGCTGGCCGAGGGGCTGCTGGCGCTGGCGATGCTGATCGCCTGGCAGTACTGCATCACCTGGCTGTCGGTGCGGTCGGACAGGTTCCAGACACTGATCAAGAGCAATCCGACGCTCCTGGTTCACCGCGGCGTATACCAGGAACAGGCGATGCGCGACGAGCGGGTGACGAGGGCGGAGATCGTCGCGGCACTGCACTCGAACGGCAAGGCGGAGATCGCGCCGGAGTGCTCCGTGATCCTTGAGACCGACGGGTCGCTCAACGTGTTCACGCCGGCCTAGGCGCGGACAAGCCCCGGGTTCCGCGCGCGCATCTGTCGCGCATGCCGGGGGCACGACTTGCGGTATACTAACCGCTCACTCGCGGCCAGAAGGTCGCCAAGGAGATCATGCGATGCCCAAACTCATCCGCTTCGTGCTTCTCAACACCGCGCTCGGGGTTCTGATCGGCTGGTTCGTCGCTGCCGCGGTGGTGTATTTCAACATCAACGGCTTTGGCGACCTGATCTGGCGCTCGTCGAACTGGATCGCGGCGATCTTCATCCTGCTGGTCTCGTTCGGCTCCACCTTCGGCTTTGCGGTGATGGCAACAGCGGTGATGCTGATGCCGGCCGACAAGGACGAGTTCGACAAGCTGTAGGCCGATGTTGCCGTTGCTTGCCGGGCTTCAGCGATAGAGCAGCGTTGGCAGCCACATGGTGAAGATCGGGAAGAAGGTGATCACCATCAGCACCAGGAACAGCGGGATCAGGAACGGCGCCGTGGCGGTGACGCAGCGCTCGAACGGCACCTTGGACACTCTCGAAAGCACGTAGAGCACCATGCCGACCGGCGGGGTCAACAGGCCCAGCATAAGGTTGAGCACCATGATGACGCCGAAATGCACCGGGTCGACGCCGACATGGACCGCAATCGGCAGCAGCACCGGCACCAGGATGGTGATGGCGGCCACCGTTTCCATGAAGCAGCCGACGACCAGCAGGATCAGGTTGATCAGCAGCAGCACGATGATCGGATTTTCCGAGACGCCGAGAATGAGGGCGGCGAACAGCTCGGGCACCCGGTTCGAGGTCAGGATCCAGGCGAAGATCGAGGCGGCGGCGACGATGAACAGCACCACCGCAGTTGTCTCGATCGTGTCGAGCGAAACCTTGAGAAAGCGACGCAGGGTGAGCGTGCGGTAGACGAAGAGGCCGAGGATCAGCGCCCAGACGCAGGCTGCTATGGCGGCTTCCGTCGGCGTGAACGCGCCCGACAGGATGCCGCCGACGATGATCACCGGCGTGAGCAGCGACAGGAAGGCATGAATGAAGCTGCGACCCAGGATGGCGAATCGGAAGGCCTGGTCGCGGGGATATTTGTAGCGACGGGCGTAGAACGCCACCATGACCATCAGCGCCAGAGCCATCAGCAGGCCGGGGATGAAGCCGGCGGCGAACAGCTGCCCGATGGAGGCGCCGGCGACGACGCCGTAGATCACCATCGGCAGCGAGGGCGGGATGATCGGGCCGATGGTCGAGGAGGCGGCGGTGATGCCCACCGCGAAGCCCGGATCGTAATTGGCGTCCCGCATCGCCTTGATCTCGATGGCGCCGAGCCCGCCGGCATCGGCGACGGCTGCACCCGACATCCCGGCAAAGATCACCGAAGCGCCGATATTGACGTGACCGAGCCCGCCTGGCAGCCAGCCGACCAGCGCCTTGGCGAAATTGAAGATGCGCTCGGTGATGCCGGCGCTGTTCATCAGGTTGCCGGCCAGGATGAAGAATGGCACGGCCAGCAGCGGAAAGGAATCGACGCCGTTGATCATCCGGTGGGCAACGACAAGGCCGGGCACGCTGCCGTCGAGCAGGATGAACACGGCTGAGGACCCGGCCAGCGCAATGGCAACGGGGACGCCCAGCACGATCAGCACCAGGACCATCACGAAGAGGAGCGTCAGAAGCATGGTCTACCTTTGCTTACAGCGAGGGGCCGATTATCGGGGCGCTTTCCGGATCGATCAGACGACTGGTGCCTGTGCGCAGGTGGCGCCAGAACACGCGGATCGCATAAAGGGTCATGGCCAGGAAACAGGCGGAGATGAACCAGTAGAGCGTGGATTTCGGAAAACTGATCGAAACCATCATCTGCTGGGTTCTTCCGGCAACTTGCGTGCAGAGAAAGCCCATGAAGCCGTAAAACACGATTCCGACGATATCGATGAAGAATTGCAGCGCCTGGCGCACCGGCCGGGAGAGCCATCGGAACGCCAGTTCGACGGCGATGTGGCTTTCGCGTCGGACCGCCAGCACGGCGCCCAGAAAGGTCACCGTGATCAGCAGGAAGCGGGCGATCTCCTCGGTCCAGCCGAGTGAATCATTGAGCACGTAACGGGTGAAGAACTGCAGGAAGACGACGAAGGCCAGCACCCAGAACACGGCCAACACCAGACCGTCGTCCCACTGGAAGCCGGTCAGGTCTTCGTCTTCTTCGTGAATCAGCTCGGCGAACGAGGTCTGCGCACCGGAATTCTCATCTTTCGACATCAGGCAAACTCCGAAGGGGTGGGGACGCGGCGGCCGATGGCCGCCACGCAACGCAAATCTTCGGTCTTTGCTACTTTATGGCTTGCAGCTTGTCGTAGGTGGCCTGGTCCCAGGTGGCGCTCGGCCCGTTGTGCAGCTTCATCGTGGCTTCACGGAAGGGCGTGCGGTCAACCTCGTTGACGTTGACGCCATTGTCCTTGAACCACTGCACCAGTTCCTGTTCCGCCTTGATGATCTGATCGGTGGCGCAGGCGGCTGTTTCGTCCAGCACGCCCTCGAGGGCCGTCTGGTCGTCCGCGCTCAATCCGCCCCAGGTCGGACCGCCGACAATGGTCATCAGCGCATCGCTGATGTGGCCGGTCAGCGTGATGTGTTTCTGGACCTCGTAGAACTTCTTGGCCTGGATGGTCGGCAGCGGATTTTCCTGGGCGTCGACAGTGCCCTGCTGCAGCGCCAGGTAGACCTCGGCGAACGCGATCGGCGTCGGGTTGGCGCCCACGGCTTCCGGGAACATCATGTAGAGCGGCGCGTTCGGCACGCGGATCTTCAGGCCGGCCATGTCTTCGGGGGTCTTGATCTCGACATTCGAGGTGACGTGGCGCTGCCCGTAATAGGTCATCGAGGTGATGTGATTGCCCGAGGCGTTCTTGTAGCCGGTTGCCAGCTCGTCGAAGAGCTCGGAATTGCGGTACTTGTCCCAGTGATCGTAGTCGCGGAACATGAACGGCGCGCCGCCGATGGCAATGGGTCCGTAGGCGCTGCCGGCAAAGAGCTGACCGGTGTAGATGATGTCCACGGTGCCAAGCCCGAGACCTTCATTGATGTCGACTTCCTTGCCGAGCGACGAGGCCGGAAAGACCTCGATGTCATAGCGGCCGTCGGTGGCCGCGGACAGAAGATCAGACGCCGCGACGGCGCAGGTGTGATAGGGTTCGCTGACTTCGTAGACATGGGCCCATTTCAGCGTCTTCGGCGCGGCAATAGCCGGAGCGGACAGGGCGGTCAGCATTGTTGTTGCCAGTGCGGCCAGTGCAATATCTTGAATTTTCATGGTTTAGTTCCTCCCAAAACCAATTCGACTTCACGTCGGAAGTCATCCGCGAATTCTCCTGTGTATCACACGGTCCTCCCCACATGATGTCAAACCAATACTGACATGTCAGCTTGATGGCAAGACTAATATGCCAGTTTGATGGCGAGCGGCAGTCTGCTGCAAGGGCAGCCTTGAGACTGGCATTGCTGGTCCGTCCTTTGACAAGGCCGTGAGCTTTTATAGCGCCGCGCATCTGTCGCGCAGTGTCTGGCCATGACTTGCGGTATCGTTTGCCTTACTCGCAGCGCAGGCGGTTCGGGAGATCAAGCTAGGCTAATGATGCCCCGAAAAATGCAGGACCACACCCACCAGTGGTGAGCGTGGTCCCGATCTTCCCGGCCATGAGCCGCTGTCAGGCGGCGCGGGCCTGACGATCTTGCTGGCTGGTCTGGCCGCCAATCTGGCCGCTGAGCTGGAACCGGGCGATGGCCTGGTTAAGGGTCCCGGTTTCCTCGTAGACCGTATGCACGGCGGCCGTTGTTTCCTCGACCATGGCGGCGTTCTGCTGGGTCATCTGGTCCATCTGGTTGACGGCGGTGTTGATTTCCTGAATTCCGACGGATTGTTCCTTCGAGGAGGTGACCATCGCCTTGACGTTGGCGTTGATCGACTGCACGTGGCCACCGATTTTCTGCAGGGCCTCGCCGGTCCGCGTCACCAGGGTCACACCCGACTGGACATGGGCTTCGGATTTCTCCAGCAGCGCATTGATTTCCTTGGCGGCGCTGGCGGAGCGCTGGGCCAGTTCCCGCACTTCCTGGGCAACCACGGCAAAGCCCTTGCCGGCTTCTCCGGCGCGCGCGGCTTCGACGCCGGCATTGAGCGCCAGGAGGTTGGTCTGGAATGCGATATCGTTGATCACCCCGATGATCTGCGTCACCTGTTTGGACGAGGTCTCGATCTCGCTCATGGCCGTCACGGTGTCCTTGACGATGATCTCGGATTCGGCCGCGACGCCGGAGGCTTCGCTGACCATCCGGCCGATGTCGGTGGCACGCTGGTGGGCGGCCTGCACGGTTGAGGTGATTTCATCGAGTGCGGCGGCGGTCTGCTCGAGCGAGGCGGCCTGCTGTTCGGTCCTGCGCGACAGATTGTCGGTGGAACTGCGGATCTCCGCTGTGCCCTGGCCGATATTGACCGAGCTGGAAGAAATTGTCGCAAACGCCGCCTCGAGGCGTTCGATCGACTGGTTGAAGTCCTGGCGCACCGCCTCGAGCGAGCCGGGGAAGGCGCGGGTGATGCGGAAGGCAAGATTGCCCTCGGCCAGTTGCCCCAGACCTTCGGCAAGGGCGGCGACCGCCTCCTGCAGCTGTTGCGCCTGACGGGCCTTGTCGGCTTCGTTGGCAGCGCGCTCCTGTTCGGTGGAGAAGCGGGTCTGTTCGGCCTCGTTTTCCAGGTCGATATTGCGCAGCGCCGAATTGCGGAACACGTCGACCGCCTTGGCCATGGATCCGAGTTCATCGGTGCGCTTGGCGAAGGGGACTGCCGTTTTGAGATCGCCGTTGGCGAGCAGCCCCATGTAATCGGTCATGCTCGCCAGCGGACGGTAGATCAACGGCTTGCTGATCAGCGCAATTGTTGCGGCGATCACGATCATAAGCAGGAAGACCCCTGCCGCGGCCCACAATCCGGCAGCGGCAATGGCGTTGTAACTGGTGCGGTCGACCGCGACGAGCGCCACACCGATGGTGCTTCCGGAGAAATCCGTGATCGGAAACACGATGCTGGCATAGACGCCCTCGCTTCCGGGCATTTCCTCGAATGTCACCCGTTCGCCGGTAAGCTTCGCGAGATCGAGAGACCTGGCGGGGTCCTGTCCGGCGGGCAGGGTGGTGCCGATCTCGTGAAGGCCGTCATCGCGCAGTGCGAAGATAGCGGCCGGATGACCGGTGTTGCTGGTAAACTTCTCGACAAAACCGCTGTGCAGGCTGAGGCCGAACTCCACCGACCCCAGGTGCTTGTCGTCAAGCGAGATCGGCGCCAGGCCGCGGATGCCGATTCCGGCGACGCCGGCTTCGAGGCCGGAAAGGCTGGATTTGGTGGCATTGACCTCAAGCACCGTGTTGCGGAAGCCGGAAAGGTCGTCACCGAATTTCTCCGGCTTGTGCACCCGCAGGAACGACGTGGCCGGGGGAAGGTGGAACTGGAACTGGCGCACATCGAACTCGGCCTTGAGCATCTCGAAGGCGGACTTGAACTCGCCTGCCAGTGCATCGCGATTGCCTGCGGCAAAGGACTGCCTGACGCTCTGCTGCTCGGCCACGAGCTTGGCCAGCATGGTGGCCGACCGCTGCGAGGCCGACAATTCCGACTTGAACTCGGTCTCGACGCTCGAAAGCTTGTCCTGCATCGCCTGCGATACAAAACGCTCGCTCAGATTGATCACGATTCCCGCAACGGCAATGCTGGAAACAAGTGCTGCGCCAAATAGCAATGTGTTGAATTTGTTGCTGATATTCATCCTGATCATGAAAAAGTCCTTTGTCCTGAATGGTGCAATCAAATGACCCCGGATCCTGATGACCGGGCTTAATCTCTCAGGGTCTGTCCCTGGTGCCTCGGTAATGTGCCCGCTGGCAAAGACAGGGCGGCAATAAGTTGGTTCGAAAAATCTCAATGCTAGAATAATATTCCACTGCAACCATTGCGAATTGGTAAACGGCGGCGCCGCCATTCTCGGCCCGTCTTTCTTTCTGATCCGTTTGCGTCTGCTGCAAGGCACATCAGAGTGTCGTGCGTCCGCTCGGAGGCACCTTGGCGTGCTCTAACTCTTTGAACTGAGGGCATCTTATCTGCAGTCGGGCTGTTCCGCCTGACTGCAGGATGCTCTACGCTGATGGAACAAGGAGCGACGGATGGAAGAACAGATTTCCGGTGCGGTTGGAGCCATGGAACAGGCGGTTGCCCAGGTTGTCGAGCAGGCCGGCCATGGCGGCCATCACGGCGGAGCGCTGGTGGCGATTGCGATCGCCGTGGCCATTGCCGCGCTGCTGGGGCTGGGGTTCATGCGTCTCAGGCAACCGCCGCTGGTGGGCTTCATCCTGGCCGGGCTGGCGCTCGGCCCGACGGGTCTCGGAGTGATCTCGAATTCCGACAATGTCACCCTGCTGGCTGAACTCGGCGTCGTGGTGCTGTTGTTCTTCATAGGCATGGAGCTGTCGATCAAGGCCTTCGTGCTCAGCCTCAGGCAGGCGGTGCTTGTGGCGGGCGGGCAACTCGTCGTCGCCATGGCGCTGGCGGCGGCGCTGGCCTTCGTGCTGGACGCGAGTCCGGCGGAAATGCTGATCCTCGGCTTCATCATTGCGCTGTCGAGCACGGTGGTGGCGATGAAGATGCTCGACGAGATGGGCGAGTTGCGCCATGCGCCGGGCCGCGTCGCCGTCGGCGTGCTGATTGCCCAGGACATCGCCGTGGTGCCGATGCTGATCCTGGTCTCCAGCCTTGGCGGCGAAACCATCGATTATGGCGAGGTGGCGTTCAAGGTCGTCGTCGCGGTGCTGTTGCTGGCGGGGCTGTTGTGGTGGTTCGGCCGCCATCCGAAGCTCAAGATGCCCTTTGCCGAGGCGATCGAGAACAATGTCGACCTTCTGGCGATCGGCTCGCTGGCCCTGTGCTTCTCGGCCGCGGCACTTTCGGGCCTTGCCGGGCTGTCGCCGGTCTATGGCGCGTTCCTGGCGGGCATCATCGTCGGCAATTCGACGCTTCGAAGCCGGGTGATTCCGGTGATCGAGCCGATCCAGAGCATTCTTCTGGTGGTGTTCTTCCTCTCGATCGGCCTGCTGATCGATCTCGACTTCATTCTCGCCAATGTCTGGCTGGTGCTTGCCGCGGCGCTTCTTGTCGTGGCGATGAAGACCGCGCTCAACATCTTCCTGCTCAGGATCACCGGGTCGGATCCGAAAACGGCGTTGCTCGCCGGCCTGTCGATGGCGCAGATCGGCGAATTTTCCTTCGTGCTGGCCGCCGCCGGCTTTGCTTCCGGTGCGCTGGGGTCCGACATCTACCGGTTGGCGATCGCGGTGACGGCGATCTCGCTGCTGGTGTCGCCGATCTGGTTCAACGCGATGGAGCGCGTCGAGGATCTCGCGAGCGAGGGGCTGGTCTCTTACAAGCAGGCGCTGGCGCAGGCCTATGAGGACGAGCTGGGCGGCGTGGAGAATGTGATGTGGGCGGTGAGGGCGCGTTACCGGGCGGTGCGGTTTGCGCTCTACCAGCGCCGCGTGCGCCGATCCGCAGCGAAAGCCGATGCGCAGCCGCCCCATGCGGGTGACACGGCAGCGGCGGACGGAGCCGCGGAAGGCGCGACTGCGGATCAGGAGCCGGCGGCGCAAGGCGAGGGATTGGCCGAGAGCCCGACGCCTTCATCCCCTCAGGCCGTCGCGGAGGCGGGCGACGAGCGTGGTGCTGGCGCAACGGAGCGGTCGACGGTCAAATCACCCCGAAAGCGCAAACCCGTCACAGACGGTTGAGCAGGTCCTGGTCGGGCCAGCCATCGGCAGGCAGGCCAAGGCGGACCTGCTCGGCGCGCACGGCGGCCCTTGTGCCGCCACCGAGAATCCCGTCGATCTTGCCGACATCGTGGCCAAGCTCGGCGAGCTTCTGCTGCAACTGCTTCATCGCCGCGTCGCCCAGACCCTCGCCGGGATTGCCCGGGTCATAGGGCTTGGCGCCGGCCAGCCTTGTGGCGAAATAGGCGGCCGAGGTGGTGTAGATAAAACTTTGGTTCCATTCGAGATAGATCTGGAAATTCGGGAATGCCAGGAAGGCCGGGCCGTTCCTGCCCTGCGGCAGCAACAGGTCGGCGGGCAGGTTCTGCGTGGTCGGCTGGCCGTTGGGGAAGCTCACGCCAAGCGCCGTCCAGTCGCCCATCGTCATGCCCTGGCCGAGGCCGGATTTCTCATAGGGGAAATTGCCCGCCGGCAGCGCCACTTCCGCGAGCCACGGCTCGCCGGCGCGCCAGCCCAGGCCATTGATATGCTTGGCGGCGGTGAGGATCGCGTCGGGCGAGGATTTTTTCAGGTCGACGTGGCCGTCGCCGTCGCCGTCGATGCCGTGGGCGATGATGTCGCGCGGCAGCATCTGCACCTGGCCGACCTCGCCGGCCCAGGCGCCGGTGGTCGTATTCGGATCGAGATCGCCATGGCCGACCATTTCGATCGCCGCCAGAAGCTGCGGGCGGAACAGTTCGGGCCGGCGGCAGTCATGCGCCAGCGTTGCGAGCGCGTTCATGGTGTTGAAATCGCCCTGTACCGCGCCGAAATCGGTCTCCAGCCCCCAAAAGGCGGTTATGACGGCTGCCGGCACGCCATATTCGGCCTCGGCGCGGGCGAAGACATCGCCAAATTGCTTCATCTTGCTTGCGCCGACCTGCATTCGGTTGGCGCTGACCGAGCGGCGCGAAAATTCGAGGAACGTCTGCCGGAACACGCCCTGCGCCCGGTCGCGCGACAGCACGGTGTTGTCGACCGAGACCCCGCGCAGTGCTGCCTGGGCGACATCGGCGCTGATCCCCCTGGAGATCGCCTCGGTTTTGACGCCTTCGAGAAACTGCGCGAAATTGCCGCCGCAGGCCGGCGTCTGGGCAAGCGCCGGGGTGGCGAGGCCTGCGAGCAGCAGGGCCAGGGAAAGCTTCGATGTCATGGTGGCGTGGTCTCCTGATCAGGCGGCGAACCCACCGCATATTTGTGGCAATGATGAGGTGATTCCCGGGATGGGCTAAGATTTCACGGTCCCCAAAGCGCCGGCTCCATCCACACTTCCGGAACGATCAGCGTTCCGGTCGGGGGTTGCGGGGCGTCGCCGAGGCTCAGCGATTGCCAGGCGTCGCGCCATTCTTCGGGCAGCGCGTAAGGCGGGGCGATTGCGGGCTCGGGTATGAAGCCGCTTCGACCGTAATAGGCGGGATCGCCCAGCACATAGACATGGGTCACGTCGGCCTGTTCCAGCCGTTCCAATCCGTCGCGGATCAGCGCCGAGCCGATGCCCTGGCGCTGTAACGCAGGCGCTACCGCGAGCGGTGCGAGCAGGGCGGTCTTTGCCGGTGCCCCGGTGATGCCGCACACAGTGAAAAGGACATGCCCGGCGAGTTCGCCATCGGCGCTTGCCATAAGCGACAGGAGCTCCGGCTCTCCCGTGAGCAGTGCGTGAACCACCGGCAGCAGATCCTCATCGGGGAAAGCTGCAGGATAGAGCCGTTCGATGAATTCCATGTCATCAGGGCGGCTTTCGCGAATCTCGATTTCGGGCATCAGCCTACGGGTTTCCAAGGGTGAAGGTCGGTGGGAGCATAGCTGATGCGCCCGGGCTCACAAAGCCCGCCTACCTTGCGTATTTCTTCAGCCATTCCTGCCATTGCTTCCTGCTGCCGGCAAAGGCGTTGATGTCGGTGTCGCCCTTGATGCCGGGCATCATGCCGGTGCCGGTGTATTGCCAGAAGGTCCAAGGGTGGTTGGGATAGATGTCCTGCGGGTGAGCGGCGACCGACCGGAGCCAGAACTGGTAGCCCTTGAAATGGCCGTCGAGGTTCTCGCGGTGGAAATCGACCGGGGTGTAGATGATCGGCCGCTTGCCGTAGTGGCGACCGACGATGTCCATCCAGATCTTCATCTCGGCGCGCACGGTCTCGGGGTCGGGGCGGGAGGTGCAGGTGCGCGAGGCGTGGTTCCATTCGACGTCGAGAACGGGGGGCATCTGCACCGAGGCGCGCGATACATTGGCGATGAACCATTCCGCCTGTTCGCGTGCCGGACGGCAGAAATAATAGAAGTGATAGGGCGCGTGCGGGATGCCCGCCGCGCGCGCGCCGCGCCAGTAGTCGGCGAAGCGGCTGTCGCTGTGGTCGCCGCCTTCGGTGGCCTTGATGAAGACGAAGGCGACGCCCGCCTTGCGCACCTCGGCCCAGTCGATCTCGCCCTGCCATTTGGAAATGTCGATGCCGTGGACCGGATAGCGGTCGGGGTGATGCTTGCCGAAATCCACCGGCTTGCGGTCGCCGTAGCGTCCGGGGCCAGGAGCCTCAAGCTTGACGACGTCCGCCGGGCTCCGTGCGGCGGTGGATTGCCTGGCGTTGCCGATCGGCTGCAGGCTGTCTTCAAGGCTTGTGGAGTTGCAACCGGCCAGGCCAAGCGTCGCCGCCGTCAACAGCACCGTCAGCGCCCGTCGCGCGCCAAATCGCGGTTTTGCCCGCACGGCCACGTCGCAGCCGAGGGAGCTTGCCGGTGTCCTGGGAGCTGTGTGGCGGTGATGCATGGGGGCTGCTTCTTGAGTCAGGGTGTGCGTTTGCGGATTTACACGAGCTCGACGTCACCGTGAATCCCGCCTTGAGGCATAGGCGGCAAGCGATTTCACCCTGTTTATCGGCAAAAGCTTAAATTTTGAGAAACAGACTAAATCATATGTTTACCATCAAAAATTACGGGTGACCTTTTGTTAAACCCTGCCGGTGCATGATGCGTTCGGGAACAGGAGTATTTGGCATGATGCTGAATTCTTATCTGCCAAACGCATTCAGGCGATATGCAATCGCTGGTTTGGCAATCGCATCGATCACACCTCTGGCGGCCTTCGCCGGAGACCTTCTTGCTGGGGTGGGCGGCGGGTTCGAGACCATGACCAGTCCGCTCGGCCTGGCGGCGATCGCCGCGCCGGTCTCGGTCACCGGACTGGTTGCCGGGCTCGGGCGCCGTCACGATCGGCTGGCGAGACTCTTCAAGAGGCAGCAAGACAAGACCAGGCGTCTGAGGAAGGCGGCCTATCACGACAGCCTGACCGGATTGCGCAATCGCCGCGCGCTGACCGATGACGTCGCGCGCGCTCTTGCCGGTGGAAATGCCAGCCTGACGCTGCTGCTGTTCGATCTCGACCGGTTCAAGTTCATCAACGACACCATGGGCCATGCCGCGGGCGATGCGGTGCTCAGGGCGCTGGCCGAACGGCTCAGGGCGGCGTGTGGCGCGGACCGGCTGATCTACCGGCTGGGCGGCGACGAATTCGTGGTGGTGTGCGAGGGCGCCTGCGCCCGGGACACGATGGCGCGGTTCTGCGACGAACTGATGGCGCGGGTGTTCCGGCCGGTGAGCCATGGGGACGGCGCCATCGACACGTCGGGCAGCATCGGCATCGCGGTCTCCGAGGGCGGCGGCGTCAGCTTGTCCGAACTGCTCAGGCGCGCCGATCTGGCGCTTTACCGCTCCAAGACAAAGCCGGGGTCGAGCTACAGCTTCTACACCGAGACCATGGACAGCGATCATCGGCTGCGCCGCGAACTCGAAGCAACGATGCGCGACGGCATCGACAATGGCGGCTTCGAGGTCGACTACATGCCGGTGGTCGCCGCGCAGACGCTGACGCCTTCGGGCTTCAGGGCAAGGCTGCGCTGGAACCATCCCGACTATGGCAATGTCGCCCATGACGTGTTCATGCCGATGGCCGAAGGCAGCGGCCTGATCGTGCTCATCGGCAAATGGATGCTGGGGCGGGTGCTCGAGGACGCGTCCACCTGGCATCATCAGGCGGAAATCACCCTGCCGGTGTCGGCGATACAGCTGCAGGACCCGGGCTATGGGGAACTGGTGCTGAAAGCGCTGGCGGAAGCGGGGATTGCGGCCAGCCGGCTGGTTCTCGACATTCGTGCCAATTCGACGCTGGGCGATTGTCCCGTTGGCTTGCGCAATCTCGAGACGCTGCGCGCGGCCCGCGTCCAGATCGCCGTCAGCGAGCTTGCGGCAAGCGTCGCGGGCCTGTCGATGGCGCGGCCCTATCCCATCGACCGCGTCCGTCTCGATTTCGGCCGGATCAAGGCGATTGCCGGGGAAAAGCGCACGGCGCAGATGCTCAACCTGTTCCTGCAACTGGCTGCTGCGGTGGGGACGCCGGTAACGCTGACCGGGGTCGACACCGAAGACGATCTGCAGGCCGCCTGCGCCGCCGAGCCGGCGGAAGTGCAGGGTGGGTTCTCCGGCGCACCGCTCTGCGCCGAGCAGGCTCGGCAGTTCTTCACCTCGATGGACGGGCTCACCCGGCTGAACCCCGGCAACCGCAACACGCCCGACCGGCACGGTCTTCGCGCGGTCTGCTGATGCTCGAGAGCCGGCCGGGCTGCGCCTGATCGTGCTTTACATCCTTGCGGACAATCGCGACTTTCGCCATCTCCTGGCTGAATTCGAAGGATGCAGCATGACACCGCACTCCCACGCCTGCATCTTCTGCCGGATCGGGCGCGGCGAGATCGAGGCGCATGTGATCCATGAGGAGGACGAGATCCTCGCCTTCCTCGACATCGGGCCGATCCGGCCCGGCCATGTGCAGATCATCGCCCGCGAACATTACCCCTGGTTCGAGGCGCTGCCGGAGCCCCTGGCGGCGAGGATCATGGCGCTCGCCTAGAAGATTGCCCGCGCGCAGAAGCAGATCTACGGCGTGCCCCGAGTCGCCTTCATGTTCACCGGCGGCGACGTGGCGCATGCGCACGCCCATCTCGTGCCGATGGTCAAGGGCGACGACGTGACCTCGCGGCGCTACATCGTCGAGGAGACGGTGACCTATCGCGCCATCCCGACGCCGCAGCTCACGGAAATGGCGGCCACCGCGGCCGAGTTGCGGGCGGCGCTGGCCACGGCCGGCTGAGGCTTCAGCCCTTGCCGGCGCCGCCGGCGGTCGGCGTGGTCAGGATTACCGCGTCGCCCGCCTCGAGCACCGTCTGGTCGCAGGCTTTCAGCGTTTCGATGCTTCCGTCGCGGCGGCGCACCTCGGTCTTGCCGACCTCACCCTCGCCGCCGCCATCGATGCCCAAGGGCGGACGGTTGCGGTGCGAGGAGAGGATGGCCAGATCCATGCGCTCGAGAAAGCGGATGGTGCGCCTGGTGCCGTCGCCGGCGTTGAACCTGCCCTTGCCGCCGGAGCCTTCGCGGATGTGGAAATCCTCGAGCTGCACCGGGAAGCGCATTTCCAGGATTTCGGGGTCGGTGAGCCGCGAATTGGTCATGTGGGTGTGGACGCCCGAGGTGCCGTTGAAGCCGCGGCCGGAATTCTCGAAGCCTGCCGGCGAGCCCGAGCAGATGGTCTCGTAGTATTGATACTTGGCGTTGCCGAAGGTCAGGTTGTTCATCGTGCCCTGGCTGTTGGCGAGCGCGCCGAGTGCGCCGAAGATGGCGTTGGTGACATGCTGCGAGGTCTCGACATTGCCGGCGACGACGGCGCGCGGATAGGCGGGCTTGAGCATCGAGCCTTCGGGGATGACGATGCGGATCGGCCTCAGGCAGCCGGCGTTCATCGGGATCGGCTTTTCCACCATCACCCGGAAGCAGTAGAGCACCGCGGCGCGGGCCACCGGCTCGGGCGCGTTGAAATTGTTGGCGATGGCATCCGATGTGCCGGTGAAATCGACGGTCGCCTCGCGATGCTCGCGGTCGACCGAGATCTTCACCTTGATCACCTGGCCGGTGTCGGTGGGGTATTCATACTCGCAGTCCGACAGGGTCGAGATCACGCGGGCGACGCTTTCGGCAGCGTTGTCCTGGACATGGCCCATATAGGCCTCGACCACATCAAGTCCGAAGTCGGTGACCATCTTGCGCAGATCGGCGACGCCCTTTTCATTGGCGGCGATCTGCGCCTTCAGGTCGGCGACGTTTTGCGTCACGTTGCGGACCGGGTAGGGGTGGTCGGTGAGGAGTTCGATCAGTTCCTTCTCGCGGAAGCGGCCGCGCTCGACGATGCGGAAATTGTCGATCAGCACGCCTTCCTCGTCGACGGTCGTTGCGAGCGGCGTCATCGAGCCGGGCGCGGTGCCGCCGACATCGGCATGGTGGCCGCGCGAGGCCGACCAGAACAGGATCTCGGAACCATTGTCGGAGAACACCGGCGTGACCACGGTGATGTCGGGCAGATGGGTGCCGCCATTGTAGGGGGCGTTGAGCGCGAAGACATCGCCGGGATGGATGTCGCCTTCGTTCAAACGGATGATGGTTTCGACCGAGCGGTCCATCGAGCCCAGATGCACCGGCATGTGCGGCGCATTGGCGACCAGCGCCCCGGTGCGGTCGAAGACGGCGCAGGAGAAATCCAGCCGCTCCTTGATGTTGACCGAGTAGGCGGTGTTCTGCAGCGTCACGCCCATCTGCTCGGCGATCGACATGAACAGGTTGTTGAACACTTCGAGCATGATCGGGTCGGCGGTGTCGGCGCCGATAGCCAGCGCCCGGTCAAGTTTTTCGTAGCGGGTCAGCACGACGTGGTCGCGCGCATTGATGCGGGCTTCCCAGCCCGGCTCGATGACGATGGTCTGGTTGGGCTCGATGATCAGCGCGGGGCCGGCAACCCGGTGGCCAGGCTTCAGGCTCTCGCGGCGGATGACGCGGGCGTCGCGCCATTCTCCGCCGGTATAGACCTTGCGGGTTTCGCCATCCTCGGCATCGCCTGAAACCAGCTCGTGTTCGGGCTCGACACGGCCGTCCTGACGATCGTCGAGGCCTTCCACCGAGATTGCCTCGATGATGATGGTCTTGTTGTCATAGATGAAGCCGAACTGGGCCTTGTGGGCCTTCTCGAATTCGGTGCGGGCGGCCTCGAAATCCTGGTCGGAGAAGGCGACCGGGATCGTCGTGTCGGTCCCGTCGTAACGCAACTGCAACAGCGGCCGCCAGCTGATCGCGCTGTCTGGCACGCCCTGGGCCGCGAGCTCCTCGAACACGCCCTTGCAGAGCTGGTCGATGAGCATCTTCACATCTGTGCGGCTGTCCTCGTCAAGCGGCTTGATCAGCGCCTGCTGGCGGCTGGCGAAGACGCTGGCGAGCCCGATGCCATAGGCGGAGAGCAGGCCCGAGAAGGGGTGGATCAGGATCGATTCCATGCCCAGCGCATCGGCCACCAGGCAGGCATGCTGGCCTCCGGCGCCGCCGAAGCAGTTGAGCAGGTAGCGGGTGACGTCATAGCCTCGCTGCACCGATATCTTCTTGATGGCGTTGGCCATGTTCTCGACTGCGATGGTGACGAAGCCCTCGGCGATTTCTTCCGCCGACTTGCCGGGCTGGTCGCGCGCCAGATCCTCGAAGGCGTTGGCCACCGCGTCGCGATCGAGCGGCTGGTCCTGGCCGGGGCCGAAGATGGCGGGGAAGAAATCAGGCTGCAGCTTGCCGAGCATCACATTGGCGTCGGTGACGGTCAGCGGGCCGTCGCGACGGTAGCAGGCGGGGCCGGGATTGGCGCCGGCACTGTCGGGACCGGCGCGAAAGCGGCCTTCGCCCGAATGCAGGATCGAGCCGCCGCCGGCGGCCACCGTGTGGATGCGCATCATCGGCGCGCGGATGCGCACGCCCGCGACCTCGGTGTCGAAGGCGCGCTCGTAATCGCCGTCATAATGGGCGACGTCGGTGGAGGTGCCGCCCATGTCGAAGCCGATGACCTTCTTGAAACCCGCGAGTGCTGCGGTCTCGACCATGCCGACGACGCCGCCGGCGGGGCCCGACAGGATGGCGTCCTTGCCGCGGAACATGTCGGCGGCGGTCAGCCCGCCCGAGGACATCATAAATTGCAGCGTCGGGCCGGGTTCGCCGGACGGCGTGGCGCCAAGCACGTTTGCCACCCGGTCGACATAGCGCTTGAGGATCGGCGAGAGATAGGCGTCGACGACGGTGGTGTCACCGCGGCCGACGAGCTTGGCCAAGGGCGAGACCTGATGGCTCACCGATATCTGGGCAAAGCTGGCGCGCGCGCAGGCGCCCTCGACGATGGCCTCATGGATCGGATTCTGCCAGGCATGCATCAGCACCACGGCGACGGAATCGATGCCGTCGGCGCGGGCCCTGGCGAGTTCGGGTTCCAGCGCTTCGAGGTCGGGGCCGCGTACGGCCTTTCCGTCGGCCATGACGCGCTCGTCGACCTCGATGACGCGCTCATAAAGCTGTTCGGGCAGGATGATTTCCTTGGCGAAGATGTCGGGCCTTGCCTGGTAGGCGATGCGGAGCGCATCGCGGAACCCTTTGGTGATGACCAGCGCGGTGCGGTCGCCCTTGCGCTCGAGCAGCGCATTGGTGGCAACCGTGGTGCCCATCTTGACGTGGCCGACGCGTTCGGCCGGGATGGAGTCTTCGGCAGATACGCCGAGCAGGTCGCGAATGCCCTGGATGGCGGCGTCCGGATAGGCTTCCGGGTTTTCCGACAGCAGCTTGCGCTGGTGCAGCGTGCCATCGGGCGCGCGGCCAATCACATCGGTGAATGTGCCGCCGCGGTCGATCCAGAAATCCCAAACGCCCGTCATGATCATGCCTCCAGCAGGTTCGCGCGGCCATGATCTTGCCATGGACAGCGGCTCTTGTCCGCGTATAATGCGCATTGTCAGTATAACGTCAATATTTTGTCGATAAAATGTGAGTGAAAAAGATGGGACGACAGGATCCGGCAGATCAGAAGGGCATCGGCCCGATCGTGTCAGCCTCGCATCTGGCCGATGGCGGCATGCCGGCAATGTCGGAAATGGAATTCGCGCTGGTGATCCTGAGCAATGCCTATCAGCGCTGGATCACCCGCTGCACGGCGGCTGCGGGCGGCGAGGGGCTTTCGGCCATCGAGGTGCAGATCCTGCATGCGGTCAATCACCGCGAGCGCGACAAGAGCCAGTCGGAACTGTGCATGATGTTCAACATCGAGGACACCCATGTGGTGGCCTATGCGCTGAAGAAGCTTGAGGCGCTGGGGCTGGTGCAGCCGGGTCGGCGCGGCAAGGAAAAGACCGCGCGGATCACCAAGGAGGGCGCCGATCTCTGCCTGCGTTACCGGGCTCTGAGGGAAAAGCTGCTGATTGAGTCAGTCGCTTCACTGGGTCTCGACGAGGCGCGCGTCAGCGAGATCGCCTCGCTTATGCGGGTGATGTCGGGGCAATATGACCAGGCCTCGCGGGCGGCGGCGAGCTATTGACCGACTGTGTCCCGGCTGACTATCGTCGCGCCACTTTTGAGCACATCTGATAGGAGCACGCATATGGATTATGTCCGGCTGGGGAAGACGGGTCTCAAGGTGTCGCGGCTGTGCATGGGCTGCATGAGCTTCGGCACGCCGGGCGGGGCGACCCATCCCTGGGTGCTGCCCGAGGAGGAGGCGCAGCCGTTCTTCCGCAAGGCGGTGGAAAGTGGCATCAATTTCTTCGACACGGCCAACCACTACAATTTCGGCGATTCCGAGAAGATCACCGGCAAGGCGCTGAAAACCTTCGCCAAGCGCGACGAGATCGTGGTGGCGACCAAGGTAGGCCTCAGGATGAACGACGACGCCCGCCCCAACACAAGCGGGATGTCGCGCAAGCATGTGTTCGACCAGATCGACCAGTCGCTCTCTCGCCTTGGCATGGACTATGTCGACATGCTCTATGTCCACAGGCTCGATCCCGACACCGAATTCGACGAGATGCTCGAAGCGCTGCAGGCGGTCATCCAGGCGGGCAAGGTGCGCTATGTCGCCGCCTCGTCGATGTGGGCCTGGCAGTTCGCCAAGTTGCGCGAAATGCAGAAGGCGCGGGGCTACCAGCAATTCGTCGCCATGCAGAATTTCTACAATCTGGCCTATCGCGAGGAAGAGCGCGAGATGATGCCCTATTGCGCCTCGGAAGGCGTGGGCGTGGTGCCCTGGTCGCCGATCGGGCGCGGTTTTCTCGCCGGCAACCGGCCCAGGGACGGGCAGGCGACCAGGCGCGCCGAGACCGATGACCGGCATCACAGCTATTTCGGTTCGGAGCAGGACTACGCCGTGCTGGCGCGGGTGGAAGAGGTGGCGGCGAAGCTCGGCGTGAAGCCGGCGCAGGTAGCCTATGCCTGGGTGCTGTCCAAATCCTATGTCACCGCGCCGATCGTCGGCACGACGAAACTCGGGCAACTCGAGGAGGCGATCGGGGCGCTCGACATCAAGCTCGATGCGGAGTCGGTCGCGTTGCTTGAGTCAGCCTACCGGCCGCGCGCGGTGACCGGGCACAGCTGAGGCAGGTTGCCTCAGCCCACCTTGGCCTTGCGGCCCCACCAGACCACGACGCCCACGGCGATGGCGAAGCCGAGCATCACCGGGGTGACGGTTTCGCCGAGCAGCAGCGCTGAAAGGCCGAGCGTGACAAAGCTTTGCAGCAGTTGCACCTGGCCGACACGGGCGATGCCGCCGATCGCCATGCCCCAGTTCCAGAAGATGAAGCCGGCGAACATCGAGCCCAGCGAGAGATAGAGAAGTGCCGTAAGCGCCCCGGCGTCAGGGTTGCTGATACCGGTGTCCCAGGCAAACCATGTGCCTGCCAGCGACAATGGCGCGGTGATCACCAGCGCCCAGCTGATCACTTCCCAGCCGGGCCGGGTGCGGGCGAGCTTGCCGGAAATGACATAGCCGCAGGAGGCCGAAAGGGCGGCGCAGCCGAGCCACAGGTCGCCGATGCCGGGTTCGATGTCGGCGCCCGAGAGCGAGAAGGTCAGAACCAGGGCTGCGCCTGTGATGCTCCAGGCCCAGAAGGCCAGACCCGGGCGTTCGCCGCCGAACAGCGCCGCGAAGGTGGCGGTCATCAGCGGCAGCACACCGAGCACGACGCCGCCATGGGAGGCCGGCACGGTCTGCATGGCGACGCTGGAGAATCCGGGAAAGCCGTAGATCAGCAACACGCCGGCGATGAACAGCGAGAGCGCATGCTGGCGCGGGAAGCGCTTGCGCAGCACCAGCAAGGCGACGGCCGCCACGCTTGCCGCAATGGCGGCGCGGCAGAAGGTGATGAAGGCGGGCGAAAAGCCTTCCAGCGCGACATGAGTCGCGGGCAGGGTTGCGCCGAAGATGACGACGCCGATGAAGCCGATCGCCAGGCCTGCCAGCGGATGGGCGGGCGCAGGGCTGGCGGGGCGAATTGACGCTGGGGAACCGGATGCTTCGGACATGCACCCGGCTTAGCGGCAGCGGCGGGCCCCGGTCCAGTCAATTCCGGCGATGGCAGGCATCGTTAAGCGTGATGCATCGTTCACCGATTTGTGCGTCGCGCCATGCTCGATTTTCAGGCCCAAATCGGTTAATACCAAATCATGAGTTTGTTCAGCCGCCTGTTCGACGCGATTGGCGATACCGCGTCCACTGCCTTTTCGGGCATTGTCGAAGCCGTGCGCACGGTGTTCTCCGGCGATCCGGAGACCCGGCGCAAGGTGGCGTTCTCGGTTGCGGTCATCGCGCTCTCGGCGAAAATGGCCAAGGCCGACGGCATTGTCGCGCCGGAAGAGGTGCGCGCGTTCCAGGAGATATTCGCCATTCCGCAGGCCGAGGCCGGCAATGTGGCGCGGCTTTACAATCTCGCCAAGCAGGATGTGGCCGGCTACGAGGCCTATGCCCAGCGGGTAGCCGGCATGTGCGGGTCGGGCGTCAGCAATTGCGCCATGCTCGAGGACGTGCTCGACGGCTTGTTCCATATCGCCAAGGCCGATGGCGTGATCCATCACAAGGAACTCGAGTTCATCGCCAATGTGGCCGATATCTTTCATGTCGACGAGGCCCATTTCGACCGGATCCTGGCGCGGCATGTCCATCCCGACGGGATTGATCCCTATGCGGTTCTGGGGCTTTCCGTGACCACGCCCTTCGACGAGGTGAAGAAGCGCTACCGAGCGCTGGCTTCGGAGAGCCATCCCGACCGGCTGCGCGCACGCGGCGTGCCCGAGGAGTTTCTCACCATCGCCAATGACCGCATGGCGGCGCTCAACGATGCATTCGCCGTGATCGAGAAGGCCCGCGCCGCCGCATGAGTGGTTTTCAGCCCGATCATGCCTCCGCCGGCGTCTGTCCGTCGCCCAATCATGGCGCGCGCAGGAACGGCCGGACGCCTGACATGCTGATCCTGCATTACACCGGCATGCCCTCGGCCGAGGCCGCGCTCGCTTGGCTGTGTGCGGAGGAAAGCCAGGTCTCGTCGCATTACTTTGTCGATGAGCGAGGCCGCATCACCCAGCTTGTGCCCGAGAGCCAGCGGGCCTGGCATGCCGGTCAGGGACACTGGAAGGGCGACACCGACATCAATTCGGCCTCTATCGGAATCGAGATCGCCAATCCAGGTCATGCGGGTGGCTCGCCGCCCTTCGAGGCGGCCCAGATCGAGGCGGTGATCCGGCTGTGCCGGGATATCGTCGAACGGCACGCCATTCCCGCCGAGCGGGTGCTCGCCCATTCCGACATCGCGCCGCTGCGCAAGCAGGATCCGGGTGAACTGTTTCCCTGGGACCGGCTCTTCAGGGAAGGCATCGGTCACTGGGTCGAGCCGGTGCCGGTTGGCGGTGGCCGGTTCTTCCAGGAGGGCGACGCCGGGCAGCCCGTGGAGGCGCTGCAGTCGATGTTGACGCTCTATGGCTATGGCGTGCGCGTGGACGGCTCCTACGACGCCGAGACAAGTGCGGTGATCCGGGCGTTCCAACGCCATTTCCGGCCGGCCAGGGTCGATGGCGTCGCCGATGCCTCCACCATCGGCACGCTGCACCGACTTTTGTCGGAACTCCCGACCGTCGCCTGATCCGGATCGCGCGAGTATCGGGTCTTTGTCCCGGCCTGGTTGTTCAGATGAAGTGTTACAGGCTGACACGCAAGTTTATTGCGACGCAGCAATTAGATGTTGCCCGGTCACAAAATCGCCTGTCTCCGCCTTGATTTAGGCTGCTCCAACGCTCGCACCGAACGACGCCAGATGGCTTGTTCCGGTGCCGGGCAGACAAGCAACGCGTAAGGGGCATGCCCCGTCCTCGCCGGAGAACGGACGGGCAGCGCGCCATCGGAGTAGATTACAATATGCGTCCAATTTTCACAGCTGCCGCTGCGGCCCTGCTTTCTCTTGTACTTTCGGCCTGCGAGACCACAGCAACGTCGAGCGAGACAACTGGTTCCATCTCAAGCAGCGAAATTAAGGGATCCGAACTGAAATTTGGTTATGCGGCCCGTCCGCACGGGAACCTGATCTCCAGTTATGCCAAAACCAATGGGATACCTGAATCTCTTGCCCATGCGGTTATCTCGATCGAGAGCAATTACCGGGCCAATGCGCGCGGCGCGGCAGGCGAGGTCGGCCTCATGCAGATCAAGCCGGCGACGGCGAGGATGATGGGCTACAGGGGCTCCACCAAGGGGCTCTACGATCCCGACACCAACATCAAGTACGGCATGAAATATCTCGCCATGGCGCAAAAGCTGGGTGACGGGAGCACCTGCGGCACGATCCTGAAATACAATGCCGGCCATGCCGCCAAGCGGATGAACCCTGTCTCCAAGCGCTATTGCGGAAAGGTCGCGCTCTTGATGAAGTAGGGGGACGATCTCCGGTTGCGGTCCGACCGGCATTCCGGGCAAGCTGCAACCGGATGTCATTTGACCAGGCGGACCGTACCCCCGCCACCGCCTGTGCCGGCAGGGCCCGCGCCGTCATAGGGCGTCAGCCTCCAGTTGGCCGAGTTCATGATCATGGTGTTGACCACGAGCGAGATTTTGCTGGTCTGGTTGGTGGTCGAATTGTAGGTCGCGTCGCGGTTGGGCAGATGGATGATGCCGGTGAGCGTCTCGCCCAGCGAGCCGTTGAAGACATATTGCTGCTTGTTGGCGTTGTTGGCGGCATCCGAGGTTTTCTCGAACATCAGGACCCCGGCATAATCGCCGGTAAGCGGCGCCGACGCTGTGAAGCTGAGCGCGCCATTGGCGCGGATTTCGCTGTAGACATCCGGATAGTAAAAGGTCACGCCTTCGGCGATGACGGTGGAGCCGGAGTTGAGGATCATCCGTCCCTTGATGATGTGCAGGCCCGGCTTGAAGGTCACTGTCGGGCTGCCGTTGAAGGTGGTGTTGCAGTGAACGCCCGGGTTCAGCGAGAAGCTCGTGCCGCTGAGCGCGCCCTGCGTCGTGCAGCTTGCCGGCACCGCAGGTTCGGGGATCTTGCCGGCATAGGGGTCGCTGATCGTCGCGCAGCCGACCTGCAGATTGCTCAGCGTGCCGCCATTCTGAATATAGTTCGTGCCCTTTACGCAGAATTTGGCCGTGTCGATGGTCGCGCCGGCATTCATGATGAAGGCGGGCGACGAGGTCGAATGCACGTGGACCTCGCACTGCTTGGCGTCGAGCCTGGCGCCGGAATTGATCAGCACGGCCTGGCTCTTGTTGCCCAGGGCATAGATGCAGCCGGGTCCCGCGCCGCCGCCGCCGGACTTGATGGCCGTCGACGAGACGCTGATTGGGATATTGTCCATGTGAATGATCTTGAGAAACGCGGTCGGATGCGGCATCCGCAACGTGCCGGTCAGACTGCCGTCGGCGTTCTTGACCAGCGCCAGGGACACGCCGGCTTCGAGCAGTTCGGGTGTGGAAAGCTCGGAATCGGAGATCTCGCGAATGTAGGAGGTGGCCGTCTCGAGTTGTTTCTCGGTCTCGGTTTCATGCACCGCCGCCAGTACGGCGGCGTCGAGCTGATCCTGAAACCGGACTTTTTGCCCCATCGCCCAGACGATGTCGACGACGCCTCCGGCGGCCACGATCAGCAGCGGGATCAACAGCGCCATGATGATGCCGAAATTGCCGGTGCGGTCATGGCAAATCTTGCAAACACTGCGCTTGAGCTTGGTGATCAGGCTTTGAAAAGGCATGGTGAAACTGGTCCCATAAGTCCACGGTCTGATCGGTTCTACAGCAAAGGGCAAAACATTCGGTGAATCCGGTTCCGAAAATGCACGTGGTCACCGGTCATCACTCGTTAGGATTTGCGATGGGCCGCGAACGCGGACGAGGACGTCAGGGCAGCGCTTGCCGAAGGTCCGAACCTGCGGTGACGGTTGTCAGGCCACGAAGCTGCGGACCAATCCGTTGCCATCGGTCATGTCGAGGGCGGCGGACAGTTCCCCTGGCTTGCCGAGCAGGTAGCCCTGTCCAAAGGGCACGCCGAGCATGCGCAGGGTGGAGAGCTCGGCTTCCGTCTCGATGCCTTCGGCGATGATGACGCTCTCGGTTTCGCGCGAGAAGAACAGCAGCGCCGAAGTGAGGGCACGCCGCGCCGCGTCGGAATCGATGTCCCGCGTCAGGCTCATGTCGAGCTTGATGGCGTCTGGGGCGAGCGAGAGAATGTGGCTCATGCTGGCGTAGCCCGCGCCTGCGTCATCGATGGCCAGGCGGACGCCCTGTTTTCTCAGCGGCGCCAGCGCATAGCTCAGGGTTTCGTAATTCGACACGGCGTCATGCTCGGTGACTTCGAGAACCAGACGCGGGCCGATGGCCTCGTTGATCAGCGCTTCGATGCCGCCCTGGATGATGGTCGACGGGGCGGCGTTGACCGAAAGGTAGACGTCGGGCGGCAGTTGATCGAGCGCGCCGAGAGCCGACCGGATCACCGAGAGCTCCAGCCGCTGTCCCAGGCCCACGGCATGCGCGTCGGCAAACCACTTGTCGGGGGAGCGGTAGGGTTCGGGAGAAAAACGGCAGAGCGATTCAAACCCGCTGGCCCTGCCGGTCGAAAGATCGACGATCGGCTGAAACACGCATTTGAATGACTTCTCCTCGAGAACGGCTTCAATCAGGGCGCGATTGGAGGCGAGCTGCCGGTCGTTCTTGATCTCGGATATGATCTGCGAGCCGACCAGATCGGCGAAGACATGCATGATCTCAAGGTCGCGCTCATTGAGCGTCGGCTGGGCGTGCGGGCTGAGGCAGCAGAACATGCCCAGTATCTCGCCCGAAGCCGAGGTGATCGGCACGCCGATATGCGCGCCCACCGGAGCGGTGCGGGTAAAGGGGATCGACATCGCCAGATCGGAGGCGGCCGTGTCGGGCATCAACTGCGGCAGGCGGCCATGCAGGATATGCCCGCAATAGATGTCATCAAGGGACATCGACACCCCGGGCCTGATCGGCGCGTCCGGATCGGCCGCGTCGACGGCCTCGAACACCGCCTCGTTCTCCTCGAGCCGGCAGACATAGGCCACTTCCATACTCAGATGTTTCCGGATCGCCTCCAGTGCGGTCTGGATGGCCTGGGGGGAATCGATCCCGTCGGTAAAAAAGTTCTTGAGCACTTCTGCACCCTTGGTTGAAAATCGTCTGCATCGCACAACATTTCCGTTAGTTATACAGTATAGATTAAAGTGGAATTAAGGTTGCAGGGCAGCGCCACATCAACCGGGCGAATCTGTCGCGCCCTAGACCCCGAGCCGGCGCAGGGAGCAATGATCGCGCCTGGGGTGCATTTGGGTGGGACGATCAGACTTTGGCTGGTCATCGGCGTTCTGGTGGTCTAAGGAGAGCGCGCCAGTCGGCCGGGCAGCCGCCCCCTGCAGCGTCGAAAGACAGCAGGGGGAGGAAAGTCCGGGCTCCACGGATAAACGGCGCCGGATAACGTCCGGCGGGGGCGACCCCAGGGAAAGTGCCACAGAAAGCAAACCGCCCCGCCACCTGATCGCCGGCGCCAGACCTGAGGTCTGACCGGAGATGAGGCGGCGGGGTAAGGGTGAAAGGGTGGGGTAAGAGCCCACCGCGCGACCGGCAACGGAAGCGGCAAGGTAAACCCCGCCGGGAGCAAGACCGAATAGGGATGACGCCGGGCGCAAGCCCAGCCCTTTTTCCGGGGTGATCATCCGGGTAGGTTGCTTGAGGTGCGCGGCAACGCGCATCCCAGAGGAATGGCTGCCACGTTCCGGCCCGCAAGGGCCGGTGCCATACAGAACCCGGCTTACAGGCCGGCTGGCGTTTTCATTTTTCAGGCCCCGTGGGGTCGGCTTTCCTGCCATCGGGCTGGCCGGAGCAGGCGCATTCGCGTCTCCCGGCGGGAACAATTGATCTCCAATCGCGTTGTGCGCCAGACGGCATGAGGCAGTTCCGCCCCCTCGGGATCTGGCTTCCCCGGCCTTCGCACCCTGCCGTCACAGCCCCCTGGGCTGAGCCCCATCATTCTGAAAGGAAACGCGCCATGAAAACCCTCTCCGACGCTTTTGAACACACGCTGAAAGACATCTATTATGCCGAGAATGCGCTGCTCAAGGCGCTTCCGAAGGTCCACGACGCCGTCACCGGCAAAAAGCTCAAGGACACGATCGCCGAACATCTGGAAGAGACCAAGGGCCAGGTGAAGACCCTTGAAAAGGTCTTCAAGTCGATCGGCAAGACCGCTTCGGGCGAAAAATGCGACGCCATCGAAGGCCTGATCAAGGAAACTGACGGCATCATCGAGGAAGCCAGCGGCGTTGCCCGCAACGCAGCCCTGATCGCCGCCGCCCAGGCCGTAGAGCATTACGAGATCGCCCGCTACGGCACCTTGCGCGAATGGGCCAAAGTGCTTGGCCATGACGAAGCCCATGACCTGCTGTCGGGCATCCTCGACCAGGAAAAGGCCGCCAACAGCAAGCTGACCAACCTCGCCGTCTCGACGGTCAACCAGGAATAGTCCACAAGCGGTTCATGCCGTATGGCATCGGGCGGGAGGAGTGGTTCGGCCACCCCTCCTGCCTTCTCTTGAAAACAGGCGTGACTACGCGAACTTGGCCAAACATGCCGCAATCACGCTTGCCGGGCCAGCAGTCCTTGTGTTGACTGTCCGTCATGACAAATGATGACGACGAGACGCCCGGATCTGAAGCCTGCTTCGCCCATCTGCTGGTCGATGGCCACGTGGCGGATCCGCAGACCTGGAAGGATGTCTCGGCCTTTCGCAAGGCGGAGCGCACCCGGCTGTATGCGGCTCGGCAGGCCGTGTCTGCGGCCGAGCGCAAGTCGAGCACGGCACTGGTGTGCGCGCGCCTGAGCGAAATGCTGGGCGATGTTTCCGGACGGACCATCGCCGTCTACTGGCCGATCCGCGGCGAGATCAACCTGCGTCCCTTCATGATCGAGGCGGCCACGCGCGGTGCGCGCATCTGCCTGCCCGTCGTGGTGGAGAAGCACCAGCCGGTGGAATTTCATCGCTGGACCCCCGACTGTGCCATGGCCAGGGGCTTCTGGAACATCCCGGTGCCGGTCGACGCTGACCCGCTCGTTCCCGAGGTTGTCATCGTGCCGCTCCTGGGCGTCGATGATGCGGGCTACCGGCTCGGCAATGGCGGCGGGTATTATGACCGGACGCTGGCGCGGCTGCCCGGTGATCTGCTGACCATCGGCGTCGGCCAGGGCTTTGCCCGGATGAAGACGATCTTCCCGATGCCCTGGGATATCCCGATGAAGCGGGTTGTGCTCAGCGACGGCACGGTGACCAGCCATGGTGATCACCGCTCCTGACTTCCGGTCCGTCTTTGCGTTCAGGCGAAATCGACGAATTTGCTGAACGGCATTTCCCTCAGCCTGGTGCCGGTGGCGGCGAAGATCGCGCCGGCGAGCGCGGGCGCTGCCGGCGGCACCGGCGGTTCGCCGATGCCCAGCACCCGGGCGCCGTTTTCCAGGCCGCGCACCTCAATGTCGGGGCACTGATGCATGCGCATGCCCTCATAGTCGTGGAAATTGTCCTGGTCGGCGATGCCGTCGGTGTAGGTGATCTCGCAGTTCATGGCGTGGCCGAGGCCGAAGATGACGCCGCCCTTGACCAGATTGTCGAAATTGACCGGATCGATGACCCGGCCGACTTCGGCGGCGACATAGACCTTGTCGATCCGGATCCCGGCATCGGTCGCGGTCACCTCCACCACCTGGGCGCAGTGCACGCCGAAGGACTGGGTGAGCGCCACGCCGCGGCCGCGTCCATCGCCCATGACCCCGTCCCAGCCTGACATCTTGCCGACGGCTTCGAGCACCTTGCGGGCCTCGTCGTCGTCGCACAGCCGGATGCGTTCGGCCAGCGGGTCGGCGCCGGCGGCATGGATCAGCTCATCGAGGCCTGCATTGTAGAAAAAGCCGTTGGAGGAGGCGCCGACCGAGCGCCAGGAGCTGATCGGCGCCAGCTGCAGCGCGCGGTAGCCGGTGACCCGGTGATGGGGGATGGCGAAGGGCTGGTCCCAGGCGCCGGCGACGATCTGGCTGTCGGGGCCGGGAACCGACAGGCCCTGGCGGCCCATCTGCGACATGATCACCGAAGGCATGGCGATGCTCAGCTCGTAGCTTTCGACCTGGCCGTTCCCGGCCACGCCGCGCATCCGCGCCATGGCGATCTGGCGGGGGAAATCATGGGTCATGTCCTGTTCGCGCGAATAGGTGAGCTTGACCGGCGTGCCCTTCATCTTCACGGCGATCTCGGCTGCCTGCTTGACCACCTCGTCCTCGAGCCTGTGACCGAAGCTGCCGCCCATGTAGAGCGCATGCACCGTGACCTGATCCGGATCGAGACCCGCGATGCGCGCAACATTGGTCTGGATGAAGCGCGGAACCTGCGTTCCGGTCCAGACTTCTGCGGCGTCAGTATCGATGCGGACGATGGCGCTCAAGGGCTCGAGCGGCGCATGGGCCAGATAGGGCGCGCGGTATTCGGCGCTGACAAGGCCCGGCGCCTGCGCAAACGAGATTTCGACGTCGCCGTCGTCGCGCTGGCGGCTGTCCTGTAATTCCTCGGTGAAGCTGTTCGACAGAACATCCCAATGGGCGTCCATGGTGGCCGGGAAAGGCGCCGGCCCCCAGTCGAACGTGATCGCTGCTGCGGCCTGGAAGGCGCGCCAGGTGTTGTCCGCTATGACCGCGACGCCGCCGGTGATTTGAACCACATCCTGGACGCCGCGCATGGTGAGCGCCTCGCTGGCATCAAAGCCGTTCATCGGTCCGCCCTGCGCCGGATTGAGCACGATCGCCGCATGCACCATGCCGTCGACGGAATGATCGATGCCGTATTCCTGCGTGCCGGTGGATTTGGCGACGATGTCGATGCGCCGCATCGGCTTGCCGATCAGCCGCCACTCCGACGGCTCTCTGAGCGCAATCTCCTGCGGCGGCGTGATGCGTGCCGCGATCGGGGCGAGCTCCATGTAGCTGAGCGACGATCCGTCGGGCAGGATCACGCGGCCGGCTTCCGTCCTGAGATCCGCCATGGCCGCGCCGGTTTTCTGCGCGGCTGCGAGCTTCAGCGTCTCCCGGGCCACGGCGCCGGCCTGGCGAAGCTTGATGTAACCGTCGGGCACGGTGGTCGATCCGCCGGTGATCTGCATGCCCATGGTCTTCATCACGGCGGAAAGAACGCCGTGGGCCATTCGTTCCGCCCTGCCGCCGCTCGGAACCATGAAGGCGGCGGCCTCGTCGGCGAGCGCCGTGTTCCAGTAGGCAGGCGATGGCGGGCCGGGATCGACCCGGATCTGGTCGAGTTCGACATCGAGCTCCTCGGCGATCAGCGCCGCCTGGACCGAATAGGCACCCTGGCCCTTGTCTGCGCGCGGCGTGATCAGCGTCACGCCATCGGCATTGATCAGCACATAGGGCGTGATCGCGGTGTCGCCCTGGCCCGCGCCTTCGAGCAGCGGATTGGCATGCGGCTTTGTGACCACATAGGCGCCGAAGGCCACGCCGCCGGCGAGGGCGACCGAGCCGATCAGGAAGCTGCGGCGGGTGATTGTCTTCAAACGGCCCATATCATGCGCTCCGGATTGTCTGGGCGGCGGCCTTGATGGCCTCGCGAATGCGCGGGTAGGTGCCGCAGCGGCACAGATTGCCGCTCATGGCGTCGTCGATGTCGGCGTCGCCGGGGTTGCTGTTTTCAGACAGAAGCGCTGCGGCGGACATGATCTGGCCGGACTGGCAATAGCCGCACTGGGCGACCTGATGCTCGATCCAGGCTTTCTGCACCGCATGCAGCGCATCGGGCGAGCCCAACCCTTCTATGGTGGTCACCTCTCCTTCGACATCGCCCACCGCGAGCTGGCAGGAGCGCACCGGGACGCCATCGACATGCACGGTGCAGGCGCCGCACTGGGCGATGCCGCAGCCATATTTGACGCCGGTGATGCCGAGCTCATCGCGCAGGACCCAGAGCAGCGGCATATCGGGCTCGACATCCACCTCGCGGGATGTGCCGTTCACGGTAAGTCTCATGGGCTTGCCTCCTGCCGATGATCGACACAGCGTCGACCGGATATATCCGGAATGTGATATGGCGAGCCATCTATCGCAAGCCGGAGCGGGATCAAGAATTGACAAATAGACAGAAAATGTCAAGTTGTTTGGTATGAGTGACTTTCACACGAGTGACCGGGAGCACCAGATTCTCGAGGCCGCCATTGCGGTGTTCTCGCGCTACGGGGTGCGCAAGGCGACCATGGGCGACATTGCCGCAGAGGCCGGAATTTCCCGGCAGACGCTCTATGCGCGCCATGCCAACAAGACGGAGATCATCGATGCAGCCATGCGCCTGATCACCGCCAAGGTGGTGGAGGAGGTCGGCGAGGCGTGGCTCGGGGCGGCGTCGATCGGCGAGAAGCTCGACATATTTCTCGATGTCGCCGTCGTGCGCTTTTTCGAGCAGATCAAGCAGATGCCCGATTCCATCGACCTGATGACCGGTCGCGGCGATGGCCCTGCTGCACCGCCGCAGCGGGCGGAGCAAGGCAAGATCAACCTGCTCGCAGGGCTGTTCGAGGCGCACCGGGACGCGTTGGCAGCCCATGGCGCATCGCCGCAGGATCTGGCCGATTTCTTCTACCAGGCCTCGGCGAGCTTCAAGTTCACCGCCCGCGATCTCGATCATCTCACGACGCTCCTCGTCACCCTCAAGCAGACAACGCTGATGATGCTCGGCGAGAGCTGAGTCCTGTCGCGCGGGAAGTGTCTGCCATCCCACCAGTTCTTGGCCTGGTGAGGCAGTTGGCGCGCTTGATCCCTGTCAATGCGGCAGCGGTCCTGGCTGCGCAGAATTGATCCTCGACACCGAGGACTCAAGGAGACTGCAATGACACTGCCGATGAAACCCGTTCTGCTCGCGCTGGCGCTTGTCGCTGCATTCGGAAGCAGCCAGGCGGCGGCGGGCGATTGCACCGGCTATGTGGTCGGCGTCAAGCCGATCAGCCAGTACAACCACGCCCGTGGCAATGGCTTCCTCGCCGTTCGCACCGGCCCGGGCAGCAGCTACCAGCAGATCGGCGAGGTCTATCGCGGCGACGAAGTCTCGGTCTATGACCGGCGCGGCAACTGGTACGCCATCACCTGCATGTCGGGCCGCTGCATGCGGCCGCTGTGGGGAACGCCCATGCCCTCGGGCTGGGTGTCGAGCCGGTATGTCGATGCCCGCGGCGTCTGCCCCTGAGTGCAGCAGCGGCCCCTTCGCCGACCAAACCGGATTGTCTTGCATCTCCAGACCGGGCAGGTCCCTGTAGGCGTGTCTGCGTGTGACTACGGCCAATTCTTCCTTCGGGCGATTTCGCGGTAAAGTGCTTCAGGGGAGACACCGATCTGCTTTGCCACGCTGGCTCGCTCGCCGCGGCGCGGCAGGGGGGCGTCATTGAAGGTCAGCCAGGCATCAAGGCGTTGGGACACGGTTTTGAGCGTCAGGATCTCGGCGCGCAAACGCGCCGATTGCACCTGCCGCGCGAGATATTCCATCCATTCCGCTGCGAATGCCGGAGCGCTGGCAACCAGCTTGAGGAAGTCCGTGCGCGACAGTTCCGCCACCAGCGAGGATTGGGTCGTGATAGCATCGCAGTGATAGTGGTCTGAAAACACCGAGGCTTCGGCCAGCATGGCGCCGCTGCCCGCGCGTTGCAGAATTGCCGGCTTGCCGTCCGCTGTGTGCCGGACAAGCTCGATGCAGCCGGCGGCAACAAGAAACACCGAGTGGACCGGATCGCCCCGGTGAAACAGCCATTCTCCCTGGGCGAGGCTCCTCTTGCGAAAGGCCTCGGCGGAAATATGGCGGGTTACGGCATCGAGCATGATAGCGATCATATTCGATGAATTGCGATTGATGCAAACAGGCATGACCACGCCCCCGGAACGATCGAGGACCATCCAATGATTTCACGAGCAAAAGCCGGTCTGGCATTGCTGCTGGCACTGACATCCGGCCCGGCACTCTCGGCTGAAAATACGCGCAAACTGGTCGAGATGCCGGCGATGATGCAGGACCACATGCTGGCCAATATGCGCGATCATCTGGTGGCACTTGAGGAAATCCTGGGCCATCTCGCCCAGGGAAACACCGATGACGCCGGAAAGGTGGCCGAGGGCCGGCTTGGCATGTCGTCGCTTGATCTGCACGGCGCCTCGCACATGGCCCAATTCATGCCCGAGGCGATGGCGGCCGCCGGCACGGAAATGCATCGGGCGGCCAGCCGTTTCGTCCTTGTCGCGCAGGACGCCGAACTGGCGCCGGACGGGGAAGCCCGACAGGCAGTCTTCGGTGCGTTGCAGGCGGTGACAGCGGCATGCAACGCCTGCCACCAGTCCTTCAAGATCAGATAGGGCCGGGCGTGTAGCGATCGGCGGCGACCGGTTTCGACTGCATGCCGCCCGCCGCGCGCCGCCGGGCTTCCAACAGGGTGATCAGGGCCCTGGCTTCGGCCGGCGGCGCGAGCTCCCTGCGGCAATAGTCCGAGCCATCGGGATTGCGCGTGACCATGCCGAGGCTGAACAGGGTGCGGCGCAGGATTGCCGGGTCGTCGAAGAGATGGGCGTCGCGCAGGCGCCGGTTGACCTCGCGCTCGGTCATCAGGGTCCGGGCCGGCAAAGCCGCCCAGAGTGGCCAGAGGCACAGATCCTGGATCTTGCGACGTGAAGGCCATTGCCTGAGCCGGCCCACGGCGTCGAACTGGTTGAGCGTGCGCTCGACCAGAAGATGGTCGATGGTCTGCTGCACCGGCAGGTTCGCCAGCCGCTCAGCAGCAAGCTGGGCTGCACGCAAATGCTGGAAATTGCGAAAGCCTGCGGCGCGCGAGACCATGTTCATCAGCGTCAGATGAGACGGCGGTTCCTTGCTGTCGGCGATCTGCCGCGCCAGCGCGCGGGCAAACGGGGAGATATCCTCCACCACAAGCGGAATTGTAAGTTTTGACATGACACATCCATCACGTGCCCGCGGAACTGATCGTTGGTCGCTGGCTTGACGATGCGGACACTGGACGGAAATGGCCAGGTGGTTCCGATCAGGATGGCAGGTTTAGCTTCCCACAAAGGGACAGCGACGCCTCGGTGACTGCCGACCGTGGCGGAAAAATATCACGGCTTTTTGGAGTCTACAAACAAAACTTCATGATCTCTCGAGCCATGCAGAACGCGCACAATTGCGATCTCGTCCTGCCAGCGCATAAAGAATATGATGTGGCTACCATGGGGAAAGCTCTTCACGCCTGCGCCCAGTTCGGGCCGTAGCCGCCCTATGTCCGGATGCCGGCCGATATGGGCAAAAACCTTGAACAGTTCGTGGATGTAGGCTTCCGCCTGTATTTCATCCCAAGTTCTGCTCACCAAAGTCGAATATATCCGTCAAATCATCGGCGGCGTCGCTCGAGAGAACGTAGCTGCTCACCGGCTCTGCTCTCGAGCCTTTGCCTGCGTGATGATCTCTTCGGGGCCGGCATGGCTGATGTCACCGGCCTTGATCGAAGCCAAGCCTTGCGCAACGTCGCGCCGGAGCGCTTCGAGCTTAAGGAGGTGCTCCTGCTGCCTGCGAAGCGCGTCGCGCACGACCTCGCTGGCATTGTTGAACAGGCCGGACTCGACTTGTTCAGCAACGTAGCGCTCCCATGTCTTGCCAAGGGAGAAGTTCATGGCCGTGCCTCCTGTTTGGTCGAAATCATGCGGTATATGTAAACAAATAGCAATGATTCACATCATGGGTGGTTCGGCAATCTGCGCCGCCCACCTTCACGCTTCGTCCATCATCCCTAACCCTTCGTTAATCTTGACGGGATATTAACAGGGACAAACTCGGGGTTGAGATGGGAGTGGTTCCCATTGACGCCCATGGTGGCCCATGATATCCCAAATGTCCAAGATCAGCAGGCGGGCATCCGCCGTTTCAGCCCCATTTGGACAGCGGTTCCGGACCGGACCCGCCAGGGCGGTGTCTGCCGCCCTCGAAATCCTGTGCGCGGAAAAGCGGCGGCAAAGCGGAGGGTCTATGGCGTGGGGCCAGCAGGCGGAAACGGCGGTTGAGAGTCATGAACCGGTTCCTGTCGAATGCGACAAACAGGATCGACGCGAAGGGGCGGGTTTCCGTCCCCTCGATGTTTCGCGCCGTCCTGGCGCGCTCGGCGGTCGAAGAGCTCTATGCCTGGCAGGATTTCGTGTTTCCGGCGGTCTCGATGGCCGGACCGGACGTGCTCGACCGCTTCGAGCGGATGATCGGATCGCAGGATCCGTTCTCGGCCGAGGCCAACAAAATGTCGCTGCTCATTCACGGCGGCGGGGTGTTCATGAAGCTCGACGGCGAGGGTCGGCTTCTGGTGACGGATTTCATCCGCGATTTCACGGGCATCACCGACAGGGTGACGTTCGCGGGGCGGGGGGATCATTTTCAGCTCTGGGAGCCGGCGGCATTCGAGGACATGCAGTCGCGAGCCCGGAAAGAACGAACGGCCAGTTCCTGACCGTTCGCAACGGATGGAGAAACGGAATGGCGGCGGACATGGGCGACGGTGAAGCTGACGCCCAAGGCGGACCTGTCCGCCACATTCCGGTTCTTCTCCACGAGGTGATGGGCGCACTTGCGCCCAGGGCCGGCGAGACCATCGTCGACGGCACATTCGGCGCAGGCGGCTACACGGCCGCCATTCTCGAGGCCGGCGCCGACGTGATCGCATTCGACCGCGATCCCGACGCGATTGCAGCGGGCGCTGCCATGGTCGACGCTGCGGGCGGCCGGCTCAAGCTCATTCACGCGAAATTCTCCGAACTGCTCGACCATGTCGACGACAACAGCCTCGATGGCGTGGTGCTCGACATCGGCGTCTCCTCGATGCAGATCGACGAGGCCGAGCGCGGTTTTTCCTTCATGCGCGACGGCCCGCTCGACATGCGCATGGCGCAGTCGGGCGTCAGCGCCGCCGATGTCGTCAACCGCGCCAAGCCGTCCGACATGACCCGGATCTTCGGCATCCTCGGCGAAGAACGCCATGCCGGCCGGATCGCCCGCGCCATCGAGGCCGAGCGCCAGAAGGCCCCCTTTGCCACCACAAGGCAGCTGGCCGGGCTGATCGAGAAGGTTTCGCCACGGCGGCCGCAGGACAAGATCCATCCGGCCACACGGGTGTTCCAGGCATTGAGGACCTATGTAAACGACGAGCTCGGCGAACTGGCCCAGACCCTGTTTGCCGCCGAACGGGCGCTGAAGCCCGGCGGGCGGCTGGTGGTGGTCAGCTTCCATTCGCTCGAGGACCGCATCGTCAAACGCTTCTTCCAGGACCGGGCCGGCAAGGCTTCGGGCTCGCGGCACCTGCCGATGGTGGCCGAGCGCCAGTCCAGTTTCACGATGATCGGCAAGCAGCCGCTGACGGCGGGCGAGGCCGAATGCACGGCCAACCCGCGTGCGCGCTCGGCCAAGCTCAGGGCGGGCGCACGCACCGACGCCCCGGCCGGAAAGGCCGACACCGACATCCTTCCCGTCCCCAATCTCGCCGCGCTCGCGGCGCTAGGAGGCTAAGCCATGATGCGAACTCTCGATTTGGTGCTGGTCGGCGCGATGATTGCGGCAGCCACCGTCACCTATCAGATCAAGCACGCAGCCGAAGGCAAGCTCGAGGAGGTCCGCGAGCTGCAGGCCCAGATCACGCTGCAGGAGGAAACCATCGACCTCCTGGAAGCCGACTGGAGCCTTCTCAACCAGCCCTCGCGGCTGCAGCGTCTGTCCACTGCCTTCGAGGCCGAGCTTGGCCTGAAGCCGATCGAGCCCTGGCAAATGGCCGAGCCCGATGAACTGCCGGGCCGGGCGAGCGATTTCGAGCCGCTGGTTGCGGAAAGCGGAACGGATGCGGATCTGACAACGGGATCGGTGAAACCATGAAGGGCTTGAGAAGGCTGATGACGGGGACCAGTCCTGCCCCGACGACCGTCGCTGAAACCGGCCGCACACCGCTCGAATTCGAGGGCGTGCGCAAGGCGCAAGGCGCCCAGGCGAAGAACCGGATGATCATCGCCATTGCCTGTTTTGGGGTGTTCTACGCCGCAATCGGCGCTCGGCTGGTGGATTACGGGATGCGCTCGCCTGAAACCGTGTCGTCGATCCAGCGCCCCGACCAGCTGCTGGTCTCGCGTCCCGACCTTCTGGACCGCAATGGCGAGGTTCTGGCGACCGACATCCGCACGGTGTCGCTGTTTGCCGAGCCCAACAAGATCATCGATGCCGACGAGGCGATCGAACTGCTCGCCACCGTTCTCCCTGATCTCGACATGCGCGGCATTCACCGCAAATTGTCATCCAATTCCCGCTTCCAGTGGCTCAGGCGGCAACTGACCCCCAAGCAGCAGAGCCAGATCCTGGCGCTCGGCATCCCCGGCATCGGATTCCGGCCGGAGACCCGGCGGTTCTACCCGGGCGGTCCGACCGCCTCGCATGTGGTGGGCCACGTCAATATCGACAATCGCGGCATCGCCGGAATGGAGAAATATGTCGACGGGCAGGGGCTCGGCGACCTGGCCGCCGCCGGCATGACCGTCAACGAGGACATGGAGCCGGTCAAGCTGTCGCTCGACCTGAGGGTCCAGCACGTGCTGCGCGACGAGCTCGCTGCCGCCATGGACCGCTACAAGGCGATCGCGGCGGCCGGCGTCGTGCTCAATGTCCACACCGGCGAAGTCGTCGGCATGTCGTCGCTGCCCGACTATGATCCGAACAATCCGGTCGAGGCGCTGCAGAAGGACAGGCTCAACCGGATGTCGGCCGGCACCTATGAAATGGGCTCGACCTTCAAGGCGTTCACCACCGCAATGGCGCTGGATTCTGGCAAGGTCGGCATGGATGATTCCTTCGATGCGCGCGGTTCGATCCGCATCGGCGGCTTCACCATCCGGGATTTTCACGGCAAGAACCGGATCCTGACGGTGCCGGAGATCTTCATCTATTCCTCCAACATCGGCACCGCCAGAATGGCCGACATCGTCGGCATCGAGGGCCACAAGGAATTTCTCACCCGGATGGGGCTGCTCACCCGGATGCAGACCGAGCTGCCCGAGGTGGCGACGCCGAACCAGCCGCCGGTGTGGAAGAAGATCAGCTCGATCACGATCTCCTTCGGTCACGGCGTCTCGACCACGCCGCTGCAGACCGCCGTCGCGGCCGCGGCGCTGATGAATGGCGGCAAGCTGATCGAGCCGACATTCCTGCCGCGCACCGTCGAGCAGGCGGATCAGCTGGCGGTCCAGGTGATCCAGCCGTCGACCAGCAAGAGCATGCGCGACCTGATGCAGATGAATGTCGCCAACGGATCGGGCCGGCGCGCCGAGGTCGAGGGCTTTCGCGTCGGCGGCAAGACCGGCACGGCGGAGAAGGTGGTCAATGGACGCTACGATTCCTCGGTCCGGTTCAACGCCTTCCTGTCCGCCTTCCCGATCGACAATCCCGAATATGTGGTGCTTGTGGTGATTGACGAGCCCAAGCCGGAGGAGGGAAAAGCCTCCGCAACGGCGGGTCTCAACGCGGCCCCCATGGTCAGCGCCATCGTGCGCCGGTCGGCGGGCTTTCTCGGGGTCAAGCCGGAATTCGGAAACGGTTCACAGGAATTGTCGCTTACCTATTGAGGCCAGTCATACTGATAACACAAGTGGCGGGCAGGGCATCGCCAGCCAGAGTACCCGCCGCACCCGTTCGCCAATGAAAGACCCGAGCATTTCATGAAACTGTCCGCGCTGATCGAAGCCCTGCCGCCCCAGACACTCGCCGTCGCGTCCGACATGGCCGTGCCCGACCTGACCTTGACGGGGCTGACTGCCGACAGCCGCACGGTGGAGCCTGGCAATCTGTTCTTTGCCCTGGCCGGTGTGAAAACCGACGGGGGGCGGTTTGCCGCCGAGGCCGCATCCAGGGGCGCCGTGGCAATTGTCGCCGCAAGCGATGCGCCGCTTCCTGGGATCAACCTGCCGGTGATCCGGGCCGCTGATCCGCGGCTGGCGCTGGCGCGCATGGCGGCCGCCTTTTTCGGACCGCAGCCGCGGGTGATCGGCGCAGTGACCGGTACCGCCGGCAAGACCTCGGTCGCGTCGTTCCTGCGCCAGATCTGGGCCCATGCCGGCGAACAGGCCGCGATGATCGGAACCACCGGCGTCATCGCCCCCGGCCGCATCGACTACGGCACGCTGACCACGCCCGATCCGGTGGCTCTGCACCGGTTGCTCGCCGATCTTGCAAGCGGCGGCGTCACCCATGCGGCGATGGAGGCGTCGAGCCACGGGCTCGACCAGCGCCGGCTCGACGGCGTGGCGCTCAGCGTTGCGGGATTCACCAATCTGGGCCGCGATCATCTCGATTATCATTCCGACATGGACGCCTACATGGCGGCCAAGATGCGGCTGTTCGACACGCTTTTGCCGAAAGGCGCGCCGGCGGTGATCTTTGCCGATGATCCCTGGTCGGAACGCGCCGTCGAAGTCGCCGAACGGGCCGGCGCCCGTGTGCTTACCGTTGGCCGCAAGGGCGGGTTCCTGAGCCTCAAGCGGGTCGAGCACCTGCGTCACAAGCAGATCGCGGAAGTGCATCTGGAGGGCCGGATCTTCGAGGTCCATCTGCCGCTGGCCGGCGATTTCCAGATTTCCAACGCGCTGGTGGCGGCCGGCATGGCGATGGCAACCGGTACTTCGCCGGATCAGGTGATGGAAGCGCTGGAGCATCTCACCGGCGCCTCGGGGCGGCTGGAACTGATCGGCGCGACGCCTGAGGGGGCGCCCGCCTATGTCGATTATGCGCACAAGCCCGAAGCGCTCCAGAATGTGCTTCAGGCGGTGCGGCCCTTCACCACCGGGCGCGTGATCGTGGTCTTCGGCTGCGGCGGCGACCGGGATCGCGGCAAGCGGCCGATCATGGGGGCGATTGCCTCCGAGCTTGCCGATGTTGTGATTGTCACCGATGATAATCCGCGCTCGGAAGAGCCTGCGGCGATCCGTGCCGAGATCATGACGGCGGCGCCTGGCGCCACGGAGATCGGCGACCGCGCTGCAGCAATCCGTCAGTCGGTGAGCATGCTCAAGGCGGGCGATACGCTGATCGTCGCCGGCAAGGGGCACGAGGAAGGGCAGACCGTGGGCAGCGTGGTGCTGCCGTTCTCCGATCATGCAGAAATTCGCAAATGCCTGGAGGAACTCAAGTCATGAGCTTGTTGTGGACCGCCAAAGAGATGATCGAAGCCATGGACGGGCGTCCGCTGGGCGCCATGCCCGCGGGCATCACCGGCATTTCCATCGACAGCCGGACAATTGGCGAGGGTGAGGCGTTCTTCGCCATCAAGGGCGACAGGTTCGACGGCCACAATTTCGCAAGCGTCGCCGTGGCGAACGGCGCGAGCCTGCTGGTGGTGGACGAATCCAAGCTGCCGGCGCTCGGCCGCGTCACAGCACCCATGATCGTCGTCAACGACGTGCTGGCGGCGCTCGAGGATCTCGGCCGCGCCGCGCGCGCCAGGTCGGACGCGAAAATCATCGCCATCACCGGTTCGGTGGGCAAGACCTCGACCAAGGAGATGCTGCGCCGGGCGCTCGAGCCAAGCGGCGAGGTGCATGCCTCGACCGCGTCGTTCAACAATCACTGGGGCGTTCCGCTGACGCTGGCCCGGATGCCCGTCTCGGCGGCCTACGGCGTGTTCGAGATCGGCATGAACCATCCGGGCGAGATCCGCCCGCTGGTCAAGATGGTGCGCCCGCATGTGGCGCTCATCACCACGATCGCGGCGGCTCACATGGGCAATTTCAAGAATCTCGGCGAGATCGCCGCCGCCAAGGCGGAGATCATGGAGGGGATCGACAAGGACGGCCATCTTCTTCTCAACCGCGACAACGAGAAATATGGCTGGCTGAAGAAACACGCCAGCGATCTCGGTCTCAAGCATGTCCACTCGTTCGGCGAGAACGCCAAGGCCGATTTCCGCCTGCTCAATTGCAAGCTTTTGCCGGACTGCTCGACGATCACCGCCCGCATAGGCGCCGATGATGTCGCCGTCAAGATCGGCGCGCCGGGCCGGCACCTGGTACAGAACGCGCTTGCGGTGATCGGCACAGTACACCTGGTTGGCGCGGACCTCGCCAAGGCCACACACGCGCTGGCCGCGATCTCGGCCGAAAAGGGCCGCGGCGCGCGGCATGCGCTCAAGATCGACGGCGGCAGCTTCATGCTGATCGATGAAAGCTACAACGCCAATCCGGCCTCGATGCGCGCGGCGCTCGAACTGCTGCGCGACACGCCGGTGCGGCTGAGGGGCCGCCGTGTCGCAGTCCTTGGCGACATGCTGGAGATGGGCCGGTTCTCCGAGCGCGTGCACCGTGATCTGGCGGATCCGTTGCGCGAGGCGAAAGCTGATCTCGTCTGCCTCGCCGGGCCCGAGATGCGGGCGCTCAAGGACGAACTCGGAACCGAGATCGAGACGGTCTACCGCGACGATGCGGACGGGCTGGCGGCCTATCTCAAGACAGGTCTCAGGGACGGTGACGCGGTGATGGTCAAATCATCGCTGGGCATCGGCTTCGGGCGCATCGTCAAGGCGTTGCTTGACAAGTATCCGGTGCTGCCTGACAGCAGCACTCAAGATTAATGGCGCTTAAGGACTAAAGCATATGCTCATCTGGTTGGTGGATCTGGCGGACAATGTCCAGTTTTTCAATCTTTTCAGATACATCACCTTCCGAACCGGTGCAGCAATGTTTACCTCGGCGCTGATCGTGTTTCTGTTCGGCCCCCGAATCATCGCCTCGCTGAAAGTTCGCCAGGGTCGCGGGCAACCGATCCGGGCGGATGGGCCGCAGACCCATTTCCTCAAGGCCGGAACGCCGACCATGGGCGGGCTGATGATCCTGGCGGGCATCGTCGGGTCGTCGCTTTTGTGGGCGGACCTGTCGAGCGTCTATGTGGTGACGACGCTCCTGGTGACGCTCGGCTTCGGCGCGATCGGCTTTTACGACGACTATCTCAAGGTCACCAAGCAGACCGACAAGGGCTTTTCCGGCAAGGCCCGCCTTGGCCTCGAATTCCTGATCGCTGGCGTCGCGGTGTTCTTCATCATGCAGGCCTCGATGGCGGCATCGACGGTCAATGGCGCGGCCTTCGGCTCATCGGTGGCGTTTCCGTTCTTCAAGGACCTGCTGCTCGATCTGGGGCTGTTCTTCATTGTCTTTGGCGCATTCGTGATCGTCTCGGCCGGCAATGCGGTTAATCTCACCGACGGGCTTGATGGCCTGGCCATCGTTCCGGTGATGATCGCGGCAGCCTCGTTTGGCGCTATTGCCTATCTTGCCGGCAACGCCGTGTTCGCCAATTACCTGCAGATCCACTTTGTCCCCGGCACCGGCGAACTTGCGGTGATCCTGGGTGCGGTCATCGGCGCGGGGCTCGGGTTCCTCTGGTTCAACGCGCCGCCGGCGGCGATCTTCATGGGCGACACCGGTTCGCTGTCGCTGGGCGGCCTGATCGGCACGGTGGCGGTCGCGACCAAGCACGAGATCGTCATGGCGATCATCGGTGGCCTGTTCGTCATGGAAGCCCTGTCGGTGATCATCCAGGTGGCCTGGTTCAAGATGACCGGCAAGCGGGTGTTCCTGATGGCGCCGATCCACCATCATTTCGAAAAGCTCGGCTGGACCGAAAGCCAGGTGGTGGTGCGGTTCTGGATCATCTCGGTTGGGCTCGCGATGCTCGGTCTTGCGACCCTGAAATTGAGGTAGCCGATGATCCCGGCAACGACATTTCGCGGGCAGCGCGTGGCGCTTTTCGGGCTGGGGGGCTCAGGTCTCGCAACCGCGAAGTCGCTGGCGGCCGGCGGTGCCGAGGTCATCTCCTGGGACGACAATCCGGCCCAGGTCGAGGCGGTCCGCGCGGCGGGACTGACAGTCGGCGACCTGCGCGACATCGACTGGGCTTCCCAGAATGCGTTGGTGCTGTCGCCCGGCGTGCCGCTCACCCATCCCAAGCCGCACTGGACGGCGGAGCTCGCAAACAGCCACGGTGTCGAGATCATCGGCGATGTCGAGATTTTCGCGCGCGAGCGGCGGGCGATTGCACCGGGCAGCCCGTTCATCGCGATTACCGGCACCAACGGCAAGTCGACCACCACCGCGATGATCGCCCATGTGATCGCCCATTCGGGCCGCGACGCCCAGCTTGGCGGCAATATCGGCACCGCGGTGCTGACGCTCGCGCCGCCCGCGCCCGGTCGGGTGCATGTTGTTGAATGCTCGTCCTACCAGATCGATCTGGCGCCTTCTCTGGATCCGAGCGCCGGGCTGCTGCTCAACCTCACCCCGGATCATCTCGACCGCCATGGCTCGATGCAGCACTACGCCGACGTCAAGACGCGTCTGGTGGAGCACAGCGACGTGGCCATCATCGGCGATGATGACGACTGGTGCCGCGGCATTGCCGCGAGGCTCGAAGCCTGCGGCGCGACCGTCGAACGGATCTCCAAGGATCATGCACTCGACCATGGCCTGTTCGCCGAAGGCGCGACGATCCGCGAGGCGAGGAATGGCGTTGTCACCGACCTGGCGGATCTGAGCGCAATCACGACATTGCGCGGGGCGCACAATGCGCAGAATGCCGCGGCCGCCATCGCGGCCTGCCGGACAGCGGGGCTGAGCGACGACGAGATCCGCGCGGGGCTGGCCAGCTTCCCCGGCCTCAAGTACCGGATGCAGCCGGTGGCACGCCAGGGTCGGGTGATCTTCGTCAATGATTCCAAGGCCACCAATGCCGAAGCCGCGGCGCCCGCGCTCAACAGCTATGAGCGGATCTACTGGATCGCCGGCGGATTGCCCAAGGAGGGCGGGATCGCCGCACTCGAGCCATTGTTTCCGCATATCGCCAAGGCCTATCTGATCGGCGAGGCGGCGGCGGGGTTTGCGGCAACGATCGGCGCGCATGCGCCCTTCGAGATCTCCGGCACGCTCGACAATGCGGTCGCCGCCGCTGCGAAGGATGCGGCGGAGGATCCGGCGGAGATGCCTGTGGTGCTGTTGTCGCCGGCCTGCGCCAGCTTCGACCAGTACCGCAATTTTGAGGTTCGCGGCGACGCCTTCGTAAGCCTGGTGTCGGCTCTGGATGATATCCACATGCTCATCAATGTCCAAAACAGGGAGGCACAGCATGGTTAGCCGGGTAGAACGCGGGCCGGTCGCCGACTGGTTCTGGACCATTGACCGCCTGTTTCTTGCAACCTTCATCGGGCTGATGGGCATCGGCCTGATGATGTCTTTCGCAGCCAGCCCGGCGGTTGCCGAACGGCTCGGCCTCGACAGCTTTCATTTCGTCACCCGTCACGGGTTCTTCCTGGTTCCGGCGCTGATCGTGATGGTCGGGGCCTCGTTCCTGAGCTCGCGGCAGGTGCGGCGCGTGGCGCTGGTGCTTCTTGCCGGTTCGATCGCGATGATGGTGCTGGCGCTGTTCTTCGGCGTCGAGATCAAGGGCTCGCGGCGCTGGATCTCGGTCATGGGGATTTCGGTCCAGCCATCGGAATTCATGAAGCCGGCCTTCGTCATCATCTGCGCCTGGCTGTTCTCCGAACGCTCGCGCCATCCCGAAATCCCCGGCAACCTGTTCGCCATCATCCTGTTCGGCATTGTCGCAGCGCTGCTGGTGGCCCAGCCGGACCTCGGCCAGACCATGCTGACGGCTGCGATCTGGGGCGGCATGTTCTTCATGGCGGGCATGTCCTGGTTCTGGATCGTGCTGCTGGGCGGCGTCGCCACGGCCGGCGCGTTTTCAGCCTATTTCATGTTCCCGCATGTCGCCGAACGCATCAACGGCTTTCTGTTCGGCGAAGGCGACAGTTTCCAGGTGGACACTGCCCGCGAGGCGATCATCCGCGGCGACTGGCTGGGCCAGGGGCCGGGCGAGGGCACCATCAAGCGCATCCTGCCCGACAGCCACACCGATTTCGTGTTCTCCGTCGCGGCCGAGGAATTCGGCATTGTCTTCTGCATGGTGCTGGTGGCGCTGTTCGGTTTCGTCGTCATTCGCGGGCTTGTGCGCGCCGGCCGCGAGCAGGACGACTTCACCCGGCTGTCGGTGGCGGGCCTGGCGCTGCTGATCGGGTTCCAGTCCTTCATCAATATCGGCGTCAATCTCGAACTGCTGCCGGCCAAGGGCATGACCCTGCCGCTGATTTCCTATGGCGGCTCGTCGATGATCGCGGTGGCGATCACCGCGGGCTTCATGCTGGCGCTGACCCGGCGCAGGCCGGAAAGCCGGGCCAAGCCCCGCACCATCTACCGGCAGCCGGCAAGCGTGGCGGCGGAATAGCGCCATGGCCACAAGCAAGCTCTTCCTGCTGGCGGCCGGCGGCACCGGCGGACACCTGTTTCCGGCCGAGGCTCTGGCGCATGAACTGATCGCCCGCGGCCACCGGGTGCATCTCGTTACCGACAGCCGCGCAGAACGCTTTGCGGGAAGATTTCCCGCGACCGACGTTCACGTGGTCCGCTCCGCCACCATCGGCTCGAAAAACCCGGTCAAGGTGATCCGGTCCCTGTGGACGCTGTTCCAAGGCGTTCGCGAAGCCGGCAGGCTCATGCGCAAGATCAGGCCCGATGCGGTGATCGGCTTTGGCGGTTACCCGACCATTCCGCCGCTGCTGGCGGCGTCGAATGCCGGGTTGCCGACCATGCTGCACGAACAGAACGCGGTGATGGGCCGCGCCAACAAGGCGCTGGCCTCGCGCGTCAGGGTGATCGCCGGCGGCTTCCTGCCCGAGGGCAGGGGAAGACATGCGGACAAGACCGTGATCACCGGCAATCCGGTGCGTCCCGAAGTCATCGCCGCGGCGGCCATTCCCTATGTCCCCTCGCTCGATGGCGAGCCGTTCCGGCTGGTGGTGTTCGGCGGCAGCCAGGGCGCGCAGTTCTTTTCCGACGCGATTCCATCGGCCATCGGGCTGTTGCCGGATGATCTGCGGGCGCGGCTCGAACTGACCCAGCAGGCCCGTCCCGAGGACGAGCCGCATGTCCGGGCGCGGCTCGAGGAAATGGGGGTGAAGGCCGAGGTCTCGCCGTTCTTCACCGACATGGCGGCGCGCATCGGGGCGGCGCATCTGGTGATCTCGCGGTCGGGCGCCTCGACCGTCTCAGAAATCGCGGTGATCGGTCGCTCGGCCATTCTGGTGCCATATCCTTACGCGCTCGATCATGATCAGGCGGCGAACGCCCAGGCGCTGATGGACCAGGGCGGGGCCAGCGTCGTCAAGCAGTCGGAGCTCAGCCCGCAGCTTCTGTCGGAAATGATCGCCGACCGGATGAATGATCCCGCAGGCCTTGCCGCCACTGCGGCCGCCGCCCAGGCCACCGGGAAACCCGACGCCGCGCGCTTGCTTGCCAACCTGGCAGAAGCTATTGCGGAGGGCGTCAGCATCGAGCAATTCAGGAGTAGTCCCGCATGAAAATGCCGCAAACCATCGGCCTTGTCCATTTCATCGGCATCGGCGGCATCGGCATGAGCGGCATTGCCGAGGTGCTCAACAATCTCGGCTACAAGGTTCAGGGTTCGGACCAGTCCGACAGCGCCAATGTGCAAAGGCTGCGCGACAAGGGCATCGAGGTGCATATCGGCCACTCCGCCGCCAATCTGGGTGCGGCCGAAGTGGTTGTGGTCTCGACCGCGATCAGGAAGAACAATCCCGAACTGGTGGCCGCGCGCGAGCGCCTGCTCCCCGTCGTGCGCCGCGCCGAGATGCTGGCCGAGCTGATGCGCTTCCGCAACGCCATCGCCATCGGCGGCACCCATGGCAAGACCACGACGACCTCGATGGTGGCGACGCTCCTGGAAGCCGGCGGGCTCGATCCGACCGTGATCAATGGCGGCATCATCAATGCCTATGGCACCAATGCGCGCATGGGCGAGGGCGAGTGGATGGTGGTGGAGGCCGACGAGAGCGACGGCACTTTCCTCAAGCTGCCGGCCGAGATCGCGGTCATCACCAACATCGATCCCGAGCATCTGGATCATTACGGCAATTTCGACGCGGTGCGCGCGGCGTTCCGGCAGTTCGTCGAGAACGTGCCGTTCTACGGCTTCGGCGTGATGTGCCTCGACCATCCGGAAGTGCAGGCGCTGGTCAGCCGCATCGAGGACCGGCGGGTCATCACCTATGGCCATAACCCGCAATCGGATGTGCGCTATTCCAACCACCGCATGGACGGGCCGGTCTCGGTGTTCGACGTGGTGATCCACAGCCGCAAGACCGGCGCGCGGGTCGAACTCAAGGATCTCCGGCTGCCGATGCCGGGCAAGCACAATGTCTCCAATGCCGTCGCGGCCATCGCCGTGGCCTATGAGCTGGGTCTGACGCCCGAGCAGATCGCCAGGGGTCTGGGGCAGTTCGGCGGGGTCAAGCGCCGCTTCACGCACACCGGAACCTGGAACGGGGTCGAGATATTCGACGATTACGGCCACCACCCGGTCGAGATCAAGGCGGTGCTGTCGGCCGCCCGCGACGCCTGCCAGGGCCGGGTGATCGCGGTCGCCCAGCCGCATCGCTACACACGGCTTGAAAGCCTGTTCGACGACTTTTCCACCTGCTTCAACGACGCCAACACCGCCATCATTGCGCCGGTCTATTCCGCCGGCGAGGACCCGATCAGGGACATCAGTTCAGCCACGCTGGTCTCCAGCATGAAGGCCGGCGGCCACCGCGACGCGCGGCTGATCGACGGGCCCGAGGCGCTTGCGCCGCTGATCGCCGAGATCGCCAGACCCGGTGACTATGTCGTTTGCCTGGGCGCCGGCACCATCACCCAATGGGCCAATCAGCTGCCCAAGGAACTGGCTGCGCTCGAGCCCGCGCCGGAGCCCGGGGGTGACGCATGAAGCCGCTGCAGGTTGACGGCGAGAAGCTGCTGGCGTCGCTTGAGGGCAAGCTTGAGGGCGTGCGCGGCCGGCTGACGCCCAATGCCGAGATGTCGAAGATCACCTGGTTCCGCACAGGCGGGCCGGCGGAGCTGTTGTTCCAGCCGGCCGACGAGGACGATCTGGCGGCCTTCCTCGCGGCGCTGCCTGAAGAGATCCCGGTGCTGCCGGTGGGCATCGGCTCCAATCTGCTGGTGCGTGACGGCGGCATCCCCGGCGTGGTGATCCGGCTGTCCGCCAAGGGCTTCGGCCAGGCCGAGCGGGTCTCCGACACGCGGCTTTCGGCGGGCGCTGCTTGTCCCGACAAGCATCTGGCAGCACTTGCGCTCGAGGCCGGGCTCTCGGGCTTTCATTTCTACCACGGCATTCCCGGCGGCATCGGCGGCGCACTGAGGATGAATGCCGGCGCCAATGGCGTCGAGACCCGCGAACGCGTCGTCGAGGTTCACGCCATTGACCGCAAGGGCGTGCGCCATGTGCTGACCAATGCCGAGATGGGTTATGCCTACCGGCACTCCTCGGCGTCCAAGGATCTCATCTTCACCCGCGCCGTCTTCGAGGGCGTGCCCGGTGACCCGGTCGAGATCCGCGCCGCCATGGACGCCGTGCAGCACCACCGCGAGACGGTGCAGCCGATCCGCGAAAAGACCGGCGGCTCGACCTTCAAGAATCCGGAAGGCCATTCTGCCTGGAAGGTGATCGACGAGGCCGGCTGCCGCGGGCTGACCATTGGCGGGGCTCAGATGTCGCCGATGCACTGCAATTTCATGATCAACACCGGCACGGCTTCCGGCTACGAGCTCGAGAATCTCGGCGAAACCGTCCGCGCCCGGGTGCTCGAGCATTCGGGCATCAGGCTCGAATGGGAAATCAAGCGGCTCGGCCTGTTCGAGCCCGGCCATGTGGTGCAGGAGTTTCTGGGGCAGATGGTCTAGCAAAAGCGCCGCCGGGGAGGGTGGACAGATGAACGCAGCATCGACCGGTTCGAAGCCCGGATTGCTCAACGGCAAGTGCCTGTGCGGCGCGGTCCGGTTCACTGTCACGGATGCGTTCGAATACGCGATGAATTGCCATTGCGGGAAATGCCGCCGCACCACCGGGTCGGCGTTCAAGCCGATGGGCGGGATCGACCGGGCCGAACTTGCAGTCACCTCCGGCGCCGCCGACGTCTTCTATTATGGCGACGCCACGACCCATGACGCCCATTGCCGGCACTGCGGCTCGATGGTCTATTCCCAGGTTCGTGACGCGGCCTACGCCCATGTGCCGCTCGGCGTGCTGATCGATACGCCCTCGATCCGGCCGACCCACCATATCCATGTCGCTTCCAAGGCGCCCTGGTTCGAGATCACCGACGACCTGCCGCAATACCAGGAATTCGATTGAGCGGAGTGAGGCTGGCTGTCCGTTTGTTTCTCATCAAAATGGGTGAAGCCGAGGACAATCGTCATGACACTTGCTCACATAAACCTGGTCGCACGCGATGCGGAAGCGCTCGCAGCGTTCTACATGAACGTCACGAAATGCGAATTGCTGCGCGCCCCCAAAATGTTGTCAGGGGAAATCGTTTCGCGAGGCAATGGCCTCCCTAACTCCGAGATCTACACGATCTGGCTCAAATTCCCCGAACTTGAACGCCCGTTTCTGGAAATACACCAACATACCGTTACCCATCATCGTGATCAGCCAAGGGTCAACGAACCAGGCTTCGGCCACCTGGCATTCCAGATGGAGGATATAAGCGACGTACTTTCGAAGATCATTCAAGCTGGTGGTTCGCAGGTTGGTGAAATCACGGATTTTGGGACGCCGGAGAAACCATGTCTGATCGCGTACGCCCGTGATCCAGAGGGAAACGTTCTTGAGCTTGAGCAAAGAAGCACTGCCCGCTGATGGCTGCATGGCAATAAACCCGGCAAGAGCTTTACCTGCGGGCTGCTGCCACATCCGGAACGTGAATTCGCTCCACACTTGCTACAACGGTTTTATCCAGCCGTTCTGCGATCCTGCTACGATGAAAGACAGCTTCGAGGGCCGACCGATCAAAGCAGAGGACAAGACAAGTCAACCCGACGCTAACCATGCGACCTGTTTCAAGCCTCAAACACTTCCTTGACCCAGACGCCTTGGGCCACCGCTGCGCTTTGCAGGACAATGTTAATCCGCTGGTCCTACCATGCCGCTCGTCAAATCGGAGTGTGTTCATGGTCGGCGTGACCCGAAACTGGATAGTCAGGCAGTTGATGCTCGGGGAGTTCGGCTCCTATCGGGAGGTCTGCCGTAAGTCGGTCTGGGTCGCCCTCAAGGTCTCCGTGCTGGCCTATGGCCTCAATCTCGGCGCCCATTTCCTGATGTACGGATTCGGGCTGCTGCCCTACAGCCTGGGGGCGGCGCTGATTGTCGCCACGCTGCTGACGCCGCCGATCACCTTTATCCTGTCGGTCACGGCCTATTTGGCGGTCGGCTTCGCGATTCACGATCTCGGCGTGTCGCGCAGGGAGCTTGAACGCCTGAGCCGCACCGACATGCTTTCGGGGCTCGCCAACCGGCGCGCCTTCCAGGATGCGTTTGACGCCTGCGAGCGGGACAAGTCCATGGTCGTCTTCGACATCGACAGTTTCAAGGCGATCAACGACGGCCACGGCCATTCCACCGGCGATACGGCCATTGCCGAGGTGGCTAAAGAACTGTCCGCCGTTTTCGGAGAGCGCAGCCTGTGTGCGCGCATCGGTGGCGAAGAATTCGCCGTGTTCAGCTCAGATGTGCCTTTCGCGGCATTTGCGGCCCTCGCCGAAACCGCCCGGATCCGGATCGCCAGACTCAGGATCAGCGCGGACGCCGGAGATTTCGGGCTGACCGTGTCCGGCGGTGTCGCAAGGGCGCGGGCGCAGGAGAAATTCGGCGAGAGCTTCTCGAATGCCGACAAGGCGCTCTACGCCGCCAAGACCGGCGGTCGCAACCGGATCGCCCTGTTCTGCCCGTCTGAAGATGAAGCCGCCAGGGCCGCGCCGCCAGCGCCGGAAACGAGGACCAAAGCGGCCTGACCGCACAGCACCCCTTGATCCTTTGCAGTGCAAGGGGATCTTCCACGGCGCTTCCATCTCAAGGCTTTCGCGCGTTTGCGATCCGGGCACAGGCCTGCCTGTCTGTTTACGCGAGATTCACCACGACTTCCGGTTCACCGCCGCACCCACCTGAATTGCCGGAAATGGCAAGAAACTGCAGTGGTCCTGGCAGTATATTCTTAATGCCGCATATCTAATAAACCTTTCATGGACCGAAATGCGAAGATTGGCGGCGTCGCCCGCGACTGGATCATCAGGCAGCTGACGCTGGGTGAGTTCGATTCGCGTCGCCATGTCTGGCACAAGGCGGTTGTCATGGCGTGCAAGATCTCGGCGCTTGCCTATGGCATCAACCTGGTGGCCCATCTGGGACTCTACTGGCTCGACCTGTTGCCCTTTCCGCTCTCGGCCGGGTTGATCGCGGCCACGATACTGACGCCGACCATAGCCTTCTCCGTCGCCCTGGCCGTCTATGTGGTTCTTGGCTTCGCGATCTATGAACTCGGCGTGTCGCGTGCCGAGCTCGAGCATCTCAGCCGCACCGACATGTTGTCGGGCCTGGCCAACCGCAGGGCGTTTCTGGAGAATTTCGACCGGTGCAATCTCGACAAGTCGCTGATGGTGATCGACATCGACCGGTTCAAATACGTCAATGACAATTACGGCCATTCGACAGGCGACGAGGTGATCGTCAGGGTCGCCGACATGCTCTCTTCGGTCTTCGCCGGCCGTGGGTATTGCGCGCGCATCGGCGGGGAGGAGTTCGCCGTCTACAGCTCGGAGCTTGGCTTTGCCGAGTTCGTGGCGCTTGGCGAAATTGCGCGCCACCGGATCGCCAGGATGCGCATCGAGGTGGATGGGGAGGCTTTTTCCGTCACCGTCTCGGGTGGCATCACCCGGGCGCTGCCGGCGCAGACATTCGGCGAGAGCTTTTCGCGCGCCGACACGGCGCTCTACGATGCCAAGGAAGGCGGACGCAACCGCATCGTGCTGTCCTACGACACCGCGCCGCCGGCGCGCAGGACCGTGCGGACGGAAACGACGGAAAGGCTATCCGGGCGCTGAGCCAACTGCTCTGCCCGGGGGCCTTCGGGTTACCGATCCAGTCCCAGCACCCGCCTGACCGCCGCATGCGGCAGGGCCGGCACGAAATTCCCGTCGCGCCCGGTCATCGCCTCATTGGCGATCATCGAATTCAGGATGGCTTCTTCGGTGGCCTGCACCACCGCCTCGAAGAACGGGTCCATGTCCTCGTCCGGCACGAAGCGGGCCGTGCGGATGGCGCCGGGATCGAGATCGGAGCTGGCGGTCGAAAAGGCCAGGAACAGATCGCCCGAGCCGTGATTGGCCATGCCGCCGGTCCGGCCGATGCCGAAGGTGGCGCGCCGCGCGAGCCGCTTCAGCTGATGCGGCAGAAACGGCGCGTCGGTGGCGATGATGACGATGATCGAGCTCAGCTCCTTGTCCGGCGCGCCGCTGTGCATCTGCGGCAGCTCGGGGTCGGCGCCGATTGTTTTGCCGAGCACGGTCAGGTGCCTGCGGGTGCCGAAATTGGCCTGCACGAACACACCGATGGTGAAGTCCTCGCCGTCAAAGCCGACGCGCCGCGAGGACGTGCCGGAGCCTGCCTTGAAGCCGAAGCACTTCATGCCGGTGCCGCCGCCGACGCTGCCTTCCTCTATCGGTCCGTCCTGGGCCGCGTCGATTGCCGCGATCACATGCCGCGCCTCGACATGAAAGCCGTTGATGTCGTTCAGGAACCCGTCATAGGTCTCGGCCGCCACCGGCAGCGCGAAATCGTCGTGGTAGCGGTCAGCCAGGGCGTCCACGGCCCAGCGGATGGTCGCGTCGCGGGCAATGCCGCAGGAGTGGGTGTTGGTGATGGTGATCGGCAGCCCGAACTTGCCGGTCTCCTCGATATAATGCGTGCCGCTCAGCTCGCCATTGCCGTTGAGGCTGAAGAAGCCGGCGAACAGCGGCTGATGGATCAGCTCCAGCGGACGCGGCAGAATTGCCGTCACCCCGGTGCGCACCGGGCCCTTGCCGGCAACCAGAGGTCCATCGCCGGCAATCAGGGTTGCATAGCCGACACTGACCCCGGCCACATCGGTGATCGCGTTGTGCGGGCCGCAGATCCCCTCCAACGGCAACCCGAGCCCCCGCGCGCGCAGCTTGCCTGAGGGCGTGGACGTCCATGCGGGAGGCATATGGGGAGAGGCCATGCGACGCGTTCCTTCTGGGGTATCCTGATCATGTCTTTCAGGCGAAGGAATGGCACGGCTTCGGGCGCGCGTGCAAGCAGCCGCACCTCCCTCGGGCGTCATCCTGACGTCGGGGCCTTTCTGGAGCCAGCGCCACAAAACGGCCCGTCCGCCATGCATCTGGATGGCTTGGCGCAACCTTCGCGCTGTATTCTGGCCTGTATCTTGCCCGATCCGGCAATTTTTGAGCAAGGCCGGCCCGCCGGACGCGCGGATTGAACGGCGGCGAGGGGGTGCGGGTGAACGCGGCGAGACGAGGAACTGGATGACTTCCGACACACCAAAGAAACATGTTGCCGTGCTTATGGGCGGTTTTTCCTCGGAACGGCCGGTGAGCCTGGCGTCCGGCAAGCCCTGCGCCGATGCGCTGGAGCGCGCCGGCTACAAGGTCACCCGCGTCGACGTCGGCAAGGATATCGCCGCGGTGCTCGCCGAACTCAGGCCCGATGTCGCCTTCAACGCGCTGCACGGGCCCTATGGCGAGGACGGCACCATCCAGGGCATTCTCGAATATCTCGGCATTCCCTACACCCATTCCGGGGTCACGGCCTCGGCGCTCGCCATGGACAAGCGGCTGTCCAAGATCGTCGCCAAGGCGGTGGGCATTCCGGTGGCGGAATCGAAGGTGATGAACCGGCACGACTTCACCTCGGCGCATCCGATGACGCCGCCCTATGTGGTCAAGCCGGTCAATGAAGGCTCGAGCTTCGGCGTCGTCATCGTCCAGGAGAACCAGAGCCATCCGCCGCAGGTGATCACCTCCAGCGAGTGGAAATATGGCGACGAGGTGATGGTCGAGCGCTACGTCGCCGGGCGCGAACTGACCTGCACCATCATGGGCGACGTGGCGCTGGCGGTGACCGAGATCGTGCCGCAAGGACACAGCTTCTATGATTATGACTCGAAATATGTCGCCGGAGGCTCGAAACACGTTTGCCCGGCGGAAATTTCACCAATTGTTTACCAAAAAATACGTAGGTTGGCGTTGAAGGCGCATCAAGCGATCGGTTGTCGCGGCGTGAGCAGGTCCGATTTCCGCTATGATGACCGTTTCTCCGAAAACGGGGAGGTCATCTGGCTCGAAATCAACACCCAGCCCGGCATGACACCCACATCCTTGGCGCCTGAAATGGCCCTGCAGGCAGGGCATTCGTTCGAAGAATTTGTCAGCTGGATGGTGGAGGACGCTTCGTGTCGCCGATGACGGAAAACCAAGGCAGAGCCGCCCAGGCGGTGACGGCGTCCGGACGCGAAGCGTTCCCGGGCGCTTTCGTTCTGCCGCGTTTTCTGCGCCGTCCCGCCCGCTATTTCGCGGCACTGGCCACCGGCCGGGTGGATATCCGTCCGCACGCGGGCTCGGTTGCGGCCTGCGCCTTTCTGGCGGCCACCGGATTTTACGGCATGGCGCTTGGCGGCCACACTTATGCCGTCACGCAGGCCGTCACCACCGGAGCCGGCTTCGCGCTCGAGGACGTCCAGGTCAGCGGCAACACCGAGACCCCCGACATTGATATCCTGCAGCAGCTCGGGCTTGACGGCGCCACCTCGGTGGTCGCCATTGATGCCCATGCGGCGCGCGAGAAATTGTTGCAGCTGCCCTGGGTCACCGATGCACGGGTGCAGAAAATCTATCCGCGCGGGCTTTCGGTTGCGCTCGTCGAGCGCGAACCCGTCGGCATCTGGCAGCATGGCGACATGCTGTCGTTGATTGATGTGCGCGGCGCGGTGATTGCGCCGCTCAGCGGCGCCCGTCACGCCGATCTGCCGCTCTATGTAGGGTTCGGGGCCGATCGCGCCGCTGACGAACTCGAAGCCCGGCTGTTGTTTCATCCCGATCTGCGCGACCGGGTGAAGGCCGCCATCCGCATCGCCGACCGGCGCTGGGACCTGCGCCTCGACAATGGCGTGACGCTGCGCCTGCCCGAAGACAATATCGGCTCGGCTCTGGAGCGGTTTGCGGAGTTCGATGCCGGCCGGGACGTGCTGTCGCGCGACATCACTGCCGTCGATCTCAGGCTCGAGGACCGGATCACGCTGCGGCTGACAGAGGCTTCGTTCGAACGTCGCAAGGAGGCGCTCGAAGCGCGGGCGAAGGCGATCAAGGCGGAGAAAAAGACGTGAGCTTTTTCCGCCCATCCTCCGTGCTGCCCCGGCTCAAGCCGCTGTCGACCAAGCGGGCCAGCATTGTCACCGTGCTCGATATCGGTTCGTCCAAGGTGGTCTGCATGATCGGCCGGCTGACACCGGTCGAAGGCAGCGAGATCCTGTCCGGCCGCACCCACAGGATCGAGATCATCGGTCTTGGCCACCAGAAGTCGCGCGGCCTCAAGGCCGGCGTGATTTCCGACATGGATGCAGTGGAGAATTCGGTGCGCCTGGCCGTCGACGCCGCCGAACGCATGGCCGGCGTCACGGTCGAGAGCCTGATCGTCAACGTCACTGCTGGGCGGCTCAAGAGCGAGATCCACTCGTCCTCGGTCAATCTGGGCGGCCACGAGATCGCCTCGGGCGATCTCGCCAAGGTGGTCAACGCAGCGACGCGCCAGAGCCATCTCAACGAGCGCGCCATCCTGCATTCGCTGCCGTCGAGCTACACGCTGGACGGGGAGCGCGGCATCTCCGATCCGGCCGGCATGTATGGCGACCTTCTGGGCGTCGACATGCATGTGCTGACGGCCGACCGGGCGCCGCTGAAGAACCTCGAACTGTCGATCAACCGCGCCCATCTCACCGTCGAGGCCATGGTGGCGACACCTTACGCCTCCGGGCTTGCGGCGCTGGTCTCCGACGAGGCCGAAATGGGCTGCGCCACCATCGACATGGGCGGCGGCACCACCACGATCTCGGTGTTTTCCGAAGGCAAGCTGGTGCATGCCGACGCGATCGCGCTGGGTGGCCAGCACGTGACCATGGATCTGGCGCGCGGCCTGTCGACACGGCTCGACGACGCCGAGCGCATCAAGGTTGTGCACGGCTCGGCCCTGCCGCAGGCGGGCGAGGATCGCGACGTGATCTCGATCCCGCCGATCGGCGAGGACGAGCGTGACCTGCCGACCCACGTGCCGCGCGGCCTGGTCGCGCGCATCGTGCGCGCCCGGGTCGAGGAAACACTGGAAATGCTGCGCGACCGCATCCAGCAGTCGGGCTACTCGTCGCTCGTCGGCAAGCGCATCGTGCTGACCGGCGGGGCGAGTCAGCTGACCGGGCTCAGTGAATCGGCACGGCGGATCCTGGCGCGCAACGTGCGGATCGGCCGGCCGCTGGGGGTCTCCGGACTGCCGGCAGCGGCCAAGGGACCGGCCTTCTCCACGGCGGTGGGCCTGATGATTTATCCACAGGTCGCCCATCTCGAATCACATGGCGCGGGCGAGGGCGGCTTTGCCGTCATGGCCGGCGCAGGCGGACGGCTGTCCCGCATGGGACAGTGGCTCAAAGAGAGCTTTTGAATTTACCTAATTGGCCCACGCGGCGGTGCGGCCATGCGACAAGGAAGGAACGGGTGCCATGACCATCAATTTGCAGAAGCCGGACATCACCGAGCTGAAGCCGCGCATCACGGTGTTCGGCGTTGGCGGAGGCGGCGGCAATGCCGTCAACAACATGATCAATGCTGGGCTCCAGGGCGTCGACTTCGTTGTCGCCAACACCGACGCCCAGGCGCTGACCATGTCCAAGGCCGAACGGATCATCCAGCTTGGCGCTGCGGTGACCGAAGGTCTTGGCGCGGGATCGCAGCCCGAGGTCGGCCGCGCGGCCGCCGAGGAGTGCATCGATGAGATCCTCGATCATCTCAACGGCACCCACATGTGCTTCGTCACCGCCGGCATGGGCGGCGGCACCGGAACCGGTGCAGCACCCGTTGTCGCCCAGGCCGCCCGCAACAAGGGCATCCTGACCGTCGGCGTGGTCACCAAGCCGTTCCATTTCGAAGGTCAGCGCCGCATGCGCCTGGCGGAATCGGGCATCGAGGAACTGCAGAAATGCGTCGACACGCTGATCGTCATTCCGAACCAGAACCTGTTCCGCATCGCCAATGACAAGACCACCTTTGCCGACGCCTTCGCGATGGCCGACCAGGTGCTTTACTCCGGCGTCGCCTGCATCACCGACCTGATGGTCAAGGAAGGCCTGATCAACCTCGACTTCGCCGACGTGCGTTCGGTGATGCGCGAGATGGGCCGCGCCATGATGGGCACCGGGGAAGCTTCCGGCGAAGGTCGCGCGATGGCTGCCGCCGAAGCCGCGATCGCCAATCCGCTGCTCGACGAGACCACGATGAAGGGCGCCCAGGGCCTCTTGATCTCGATCACCGGCGGCCGCGACATGACGCTGTTCGAAGTCGACGAGGCGGCAACCCGAATCCGCGAGGAAGTCGACGCCGACGCCAACATCATTCTCGGCGCGACCTTCGACGAAGCGCTCGAGGGCCTGATCCGCGTCTCGGTGGTCGCCACCGGAATCGATCGTGTCGAAGGCGCTGTCGAGCAGCGCCCGATGATGACCGCGCCGCGCCCGGCATCGCGTCCGGCCGCCCCGCAGGCCCAGGCCGCGCGTCCGGCACAGCCGGCCGCGCAACCGACAGCGGCGCCCGTCGCCAAGGATCCGGTGGCCGAGACCATCCTGACGGCGGAAGCCGAACTGGAGCGCGAACTCGACATCGCAACCCGGATGGATCTCGCCGCCAAGAGCCCGGCGCCCGCCGATCCGGTCGCCCAGCCCGGCTTCCAGCCCCAGAGCCGGCTGTTTGCCGGCAATGGCGAGATGGCTGCGCCGCAGCCGCCGGCGATGACCGCACCGCAGCGCCCCGCAGCCCCTGCGCCGCAGCCGGCCGCAGCTCCTGCGCCAGCCCTGCGGACGGAAGCCGAGCCGATGCGCATGCCGCGCGTCGAGGACTTCCCGCCCGTGGTCCAGGCCGAGATGGAGCATCGCGCCCATCCGCAGGCCCATGCCGATGAACGCGGCCCGATGGGGCTGCTCAAGCGGCTGTCGAACTCCCTCGGCCGTCGCGACGAGGAGGAAACGGTTCAGGCCGTCCAGGCAGGACCGGCGCCCCTGGCCCGGCGTCCCCTGTCACCCGAGGCCAGCGTCTATGCGCCGCGTCGCGGACAGCTCGACGATCAGGGCAGAATGACGCCGCAGGCACGGGCGAGTCACGAGGACGAGCAACTCGAGATTCCGGCCTTCCTGCGCCGCCAGAGCAAGTGATCTTGCGGTAACATGTTGAAATATTGCCGGCGTGGCGGCCAAGTGGTCGTCACGCCGTTTTGTTAAGTAGTTGGTAAATATGGAGTATTTCAGTCAGCGGCGTGTTACAGGATCGTAACAGAAGGAAAAAAAGCGTGATTTGGAAACTGGGAACCATAGCCGTATCTTCCCTGACGACGACAAGGGGTTGGGGCAGGCAAGCACGTGGGGGATACGTGGCGTTGCTCCTGGCTAATGGGGACAACATGGCCTGTTTGGGTCGTGCCAAAACATGCGGGAAACGGCGGACCTTATGAGCAGTGATGTAGTAGGCCTTCAAACCACGATTTCGAGGTCAATTTCGCTATCAGGTATCGGAGTTCACTCCGGTGAGAGCGTCTCCATTTCATTCCATCCCGCCGATCCCGACACCGGCATCATTTTCAACCGCCAGCACGCGTCCGGCGAGACCATCAGCGTTCGCGCCGTGTCCTCCCAGGTCGGTTCGACCGATCTGTGCACGCTGCTGGGCAGGGCTCCGGACCGATCGGTTGCGACGGTCGAGCACCTGATGGCCGCGCTCTATGCGCTCGGCGTCGACAATATCAGCATCGATCTGGATGGCAGCGAAGTTCCGATCATGGACGGCAGCGCCGCGGTGTTCATCGATGCGATCGACACGGCTGGTCTCGTCAATCATGCGGTCAAGCGCCGCTATGTCCGCGTCATCAAGCCTGTCCGCATCGAGATGGGCGGATCCTGGGCGGAATTCACCCAGCACAACGGCACCCGCTTCGAGATCGACATCGATTTCGACTCGGCGCTGATCGGCCGCCAGTCCTGGAAGGGTGAGGTCACCGCCGACACGTTCCGCCGCGAACTCGCCCGCGCCCGCACCTTCGGCTTCATGCGCGATGTCGAGCGGCTCTGGGCTTCGGGCCATGCGCTTGGCTCGTCCCTCGAGAATTCGGTGGTGATCGGCGACGACGACAAGGTCATCAATGTCGAAGGCCTGCGCTTCCGCGACGAGTTCGTCCGACACAAGACGCTCGACGCCGTGGGCGATCTGGCGCTTGCCGGCGCACAGTTCATCGGCTGCTACCGCAGCTATCGCGGCGGCCACAAGCTCAACGCGCTGGCGCTCAGGGCCCTGCTCGCCGATCAGTCGGCCTATGAGGTTGTCGAGGCTCCGGCCCGCCGCAACACGGTTCGCCACGGCGAACTGGTCGCGGTCAATGCCGCAGCCTTCGCGCCCTGGGCCATTTGAGCCTTCGAAACCGCCACGTCTGACGCTGTCCCGGCCTACGCTCTTGTTTTTGAATGGGGCCTTTGCCACAAAATTGCGGCAAAGCGTCTTCATGACGTTGCGAAGTTCGGGCATTTCCGGATAGAAACGCGTGTCTGGTTCCGCGGGGCGTTGGCTTACGCGGCAGTTGAGAGGTTTTTCAGGATGATTTCTTCGGTCAAGGACAGGCGCGGGCGCGCGGTGCGAGTTGCGTTCCTGGTCGCCGGGCTGGCTGGCGTTTCGTCATTGGCAGCCGGATGCCAGTCCGATCCGGATATCGACATCACCGCCTATGCGCAGTCCATCGAACCCGCCGACGTGCTGTACAATCAGGGCCTTGCCAATTTGCAGGCGGGCCAGCTGACCGAAGCCAGCCGCAAGTTCGAAGCCATCGACAAGCAGCATCCCTATTCGGAATACGCCCGCAAGGCGATGGTGATGAGCGCCTTCACCAATTACCGCCAGGGCCAGTATTCCGAGGCGATCAACACCGCCTCGCGCTATCTCAGCCTCTATCCCAATGACGAGGACGCGGCCTATGCGCAGTACATCGTCGGGCTTGCCTATTACCGGCAGATCCCGGAGGTGACGCGTGACCAGCGAACTTCGGCGCGCGCCATCGCCGCCTTCACGGAAGTGATCGAGCGCTATCCCGATTCGGAATATGTCGAGGACAGCCAGTCCAAGCTGCGCTATGCGCGCGACCAGTTGGCCGGCAAGGAAATGCAGGTCGGGCGTTATTACCAGGAGCGCAAGGAATATGTGGCGGCGGCCAACCGCTACCGCCTGGTGGTCGAGCAATATCCAAACACCCGTCAGATCGAGGAGGCGCTGGCGCGCCTGGTCGAGACCTATTATGCGATGGGGCTGGAAAGCGAAGCACAGACGGCGGCGGCCGTGCTCGGGCACAACTACCCCGAGAGCCAATGGTATGCGGACTCCTACAAGCTCCTGAGGACCCAAGGCCTTGAGCCGAGGGAGAACAAGGGCTCCTGGATTTCGCGCGCCGGGGCCCGCCTCGTCGGCGCCTGAAGCGGGCGGCGATGCTGGTTCAGCTGTCGATTCGCGATATCGTCCTGATCGAGAAGCTCGATCTCGAATTCGACGCCGGACTTTCGGTCCTCACCGGGGAGACCGGTGCGGGCAAATCCATTCTTCTTGATTCTCTGTCGCTGGCACTCGGCGGCCGCGGCGATGGCAGCCTTGTGCGCCATGGCGCCGACAAGGGCCAGGTGACCGCGGTGTTCGATGTCGCGACCGATCACCCGGCGCGACTCCTGTTGCGTGACAACGGCATCGACGACGATGGCGACCTGGTGTTCCGCCGTGTGCAATCGGCCGATGGCCGGACACGGGTGTTTCTCAATGATCAGCCGGCAAGCGTGGCGCTGATGCGCGAGGCGGGGCTCAGCCTTGTCGAGATCCACGGCCAGCACGACGACCGGGCGCTGGTGGAGACCGATGCGCACCGGGCGCTGCTCGACGCCTTCGGCGGCCTGACTTCGCGCACAGCCGATACCGGGCGTCTGCATGAGGCCTGGCGCGAGGCGGAGCGGGCGCTCAGATCCCACCGCGCCAAGGTGGAAGCTGCGCGGCGCGAGGCCGATTTCCTGCGCGCCTCCGTCGACGAGCTCGAAAAACTCCATCCCGTCGAAGGCGAGGAAGAGGACCTGGCCGAGCGTCGCTCGCTGATGATGAAGGCCGAGAAGACCGCCAGCGACATCAACGAGGCCAATGAGGTGCTCAACGGCCAGGGCTCGCCGATGCCGGTGATCAGCGGCCTGATGCGACGGCTGGAACGCAAGGCCCAGGAAGCGCCGGAACTGCTGAACGACACCGTGGCAGCGCTCGATGCGGTGCTCAATGCGCTCGCCGATGCGCAGACCGCGGTGGAGACGGCGCTCAGATCGGCCGATTTCAATCCGCGCGACCTGGAAGAGACCGAGGAGCGGCTGTTTGCGCTTCGGGGGGCCGCGCGCAAGTACAACGTCACCGTCGAGGCCTTGCCTGAACTCGCAGCCCAGATGGTGGCCGACCTCGGCGATCTCGATGCGGGCGAGGAGCGGCTGGCGATGATGGAGGCCCGTGTCGGCGAGACGCGCGAGGCCTTCATGGACGCCGCCAGGCAACTGTCCGTGCGGCGGCACGAGACGGCGCAGGCGCTGACAAGCGCAGTGATGGCCGAACTGCCGGCGCTCAAGCTCGAGCGGGCCGAGTTCATCGTCGAGATCCAGAGCGAGGCGGAGAATGCCGGGCCGTCGGGCATCGACGCCATCGCCTTCAACGTGCGCACCAATCCGGGCTCGCGGCCGGGGCCGATCATGAAGGTCGCCTCGGGCGGCGAGCTGTCGCGATTCCTGCTGGCCATCAAGGTGGCGCTCGCCGATCGCGGTTCGGCGCCGACGCTGGTCTTCGACGAGATCGACACCGGGGTCGGCGGCGCCGTGGCCGACGCCATCGGCAAGCGGTTGAAGCGGCTGGCTGCGGGCGTGCAGGTGCTCTCGGTGACGCACGCGCCGCAGGTGGCCGCGCGCGCCGCCACCCACATGCTGATCGCCAAGGGACCGTCGGCCGCAGGCTCGCTCACGGTGACGACACGGGTCTCCACCATGGGCGCCGATCAGCGGCGCGAGGAAATCGCCCGGATGCTGGCGGGCGAGCATGTCACCGACGAGGCGCGGGCGGCGGCAGCCAGGCTGCTCGATGTCGCGGAATAGGCCTACCAGTAGACCTTGTTGAAGGCCGACGGCCCTTCGAGACGGGCCATGATGTCGGTCACGCGGGCGGTGGCGTCGCGGGCGCTGTCGGCGTTCCGGCGGACGCCGGGGCTGTCTCTCGTGTCGTCCGCCATCAGTTCGACCACGCCGCGGAGCAGGTAGGCCGCGCTCATGAAACTCGCCGCCGTCTCTGCATCCTTTGCGTTCATTGTCGCGCTGGCGGGCGCGTCGTTGAGCATAACGTCGAGATAGGCCAGTGGCGGGGACGATTCGGCGGCCGTCGCCGGATCCAGTTCGGGCTTCAGTCCCAGGTCTGCCAGCGTCTTGAAGGAGGCCGCGAAATCCGTGGCCGCGGATTCCAGCTCCTTGGCCATCCGCGCGGAGTGACCGGCGAGGAAGCCCGGCGCCAGGTTGAACAGCGCCAGCGTGTTCATCTGGTCCTTGAGGTGCTTGAGCCGGTCCTCGGCAAACGCCTTGCGGCTTTGCGCGGCCGATTCCATGAAATTGTCGAGCATCGTCAGCGGATCGGGAGTGGCGTCTTCGACCGAAGTGTCGGCCGTTGATGCGGCCGCCGGCATCGCCCGCTCGGGCGCAGCCTTGCTGAGAGAATATGCGGTGGCGCTGACGATCATCGGCCAAGAGTCCTTCATCGCAGACGAAAACAGGCTGCGACTTTCCAGTCTATGCTCAAAACCCTAACCGCTGATTGACCACTTACATACATCTTTTCATTTGGCTCAAACGGTCTAAAACGGGGCAGATTGCCGGAGCCCCAGACATGACCCACCAGACAAAGCCCGTCGAAGCGCTGAGCGAAGCGGAAGCCAAGGCCGAACTCGAACGGCTGGCCGTCGAGATCGCCCGCCATGACGAGGCCTATCACGGCCAGGACGCGCCTGTGATCCCGGACGCCGAGTATGACGCGCTCAAGCGCCGCAATCTCGAGATCGAGCAGCGGTTTGCGCATCTCAAGCTGGCCGAATCGCCGTCGGAGAAAATCGGCGCAGCCGCGGCTGAAGGCTTCGGCAAGATCACCCACAAGGTGCCGATGCTGTCGCTCGACAACGCGTTTTCCGATGACGATGTGCGCGACTTCGTCCATTCGGTCTACCGCTTCCTGGGCCAACTGCCGGACCAGTCGATCGCGTTTACCGCCGAGCCCAAGATCGACGGGCTGTCGATGTCGATCCGCTACGAGGAGGGAAAGCTCGTCACCGCCGCCACACGGGGCGATGGCACGACGGGCGAGAATGTCACCGCCAATGTGAAGACCATTTCCGAGATCCCAAACACATTGCCCAAGGGGGCGCCGTCGGTGGTGGAAATCCGCGGCGAGGTCTACATGGCCAAGGAGGATTTCCTGGCGCTCAATGCGCGCATGGAAGCCGAGGGCAAGCCGACCTATGTCAATCCGCGCAACACCGCAGCGGGGTCGCTGCGGCAGCTCGACGCCTCGGTGACGGCCAGCCGCAAGCTCCGCTTCTTCGCCTATTCCTGGGGCGAGATGGCGGAAATGCCGGCCGAGACGCAATACGGCATGATCGAGATGTTCGAGGCCTGGGGCTTTCCGGTCAATCCGCTGACCGTTCGTCTGGAGAGCATCGAGGCGCTGATTGCCCATTACAACGAGATCGGGCTTGCCCGCGCCGATCTGCCCTACGACATCGACGGCGTCGTCTACAAGGTTGACCGGCTCGACCTGCAGGGCCGGCTGGGGTTCCGCTCGCGCAGCCCGCGCTGGGCCATCGCCCACAAGTTTCCGGCCGAGAAGGCAACCACAAGGCTGACCGCCATCGACATCCAGGTCGGCCGCACCGGCGCGCTGACGCCGGTGGCGCGGCTCGAGCCGATCACCGTGGGAGGCGTGGTGGTGACCAACGCGACGCTGCACAATGCCGAGGAGATCACCCGGCTCGGCGTCAGGATCGGCGACACGGTGCAGATCCAGCGGGCCGGCGACGTCATCCCCCAGGTGCTGGGCGTGGTTCTCTCACCCGACGATGCGGTGCCCTTCGAGTTCCCCACCATCTGCCCCTGTCCGCTTGAGACGCCCGTGGTCCGCGAGGAAACCGCGGGTGGGGTGGAAGGCGTGGTGCGCCGCTGCTCGGGCGAGTTTGCCTGTCCGTTCCAGCGCAAGGAGCACCTGAAGCATTTTGTCTCGCGCAAGGCCTTCGACATCGACGGCCTGGGCGAGAAGCAGATCGAGTATTTCTACGACGACCCGAGCCTGCCGATCCGCCAGCCGGCCGACATCTTCACGCTGAAGGCGCGGGATGAAGCCAACGGCCTGCAGCGGCTCAAGAACCGCGACGGCTATGGCGAGACCTCGGCGCAAAAACTGTTCGACGCCATCGAGGCGCGGCGCACGATCGCGCTCGACCGGCTGATCTTCGGGCTCGGCATCCGCCATGTCGGCGAACAGACCGCCAAGACCCTGGCGCGCGCCTATGGAGACTGGGCGAGCCTGCACGAGGCCGCACTTGCGATCGCCGGCGGCGACAAGGCTGCGGCCGAGGAGATGGACGCACTCGACGACATCGGGCCTGCGGTGGTGGAAGCCATCGGCCGCTTCTTCGGCGAGAAGCACAATGTCGACATGGTCGACCGGCTTGCTGCTGAGCTTACCATCCAGGAAGCCGAAAAACCCGCGCAGGATTCCCCCGTCGCCGGCCTCACGATCGTCTTCACCGGCAGCCTCGAAAAAATGACCCGCGACGAGGCCAAGGCCATGGCCGAGCGGCTCGGCGCCAAGGTCGCGGGCTCGGTGTCGAAGAAGACCGACATCCTGGTCGCCGGACCCGGCGCCGGCTCGAAGCTCGCAAAGGCGCAGGAACTCGGCGTCAGGACCATGGACGAGGACGGGTGGTTCGAACTGGTGGGGTAGGGTCCCTATGAATTTTTTGGTGGTCTGTATGTAAATTCAGCGATCCGATTTTGTCGGTCTGTAAACACATCCGCTCTAGGCTGGAACGATCAAAATCCGAATGCGAGACGCCAGATGCCCGGTTCATGCAAAGGATGCCAGAATGGCATCAAACTTGATTTCGATTTCTCCATGGCCTTTCAGCCGATCTATGATTCTGCCAATGCGCGTGTCTGGGGCTACGAGGCGCTCGTCCGCGGGATCGAAGGTGAAGGCGCGCACTCCGTGCTCTCCCGCGTGACGCCCGAGCAGAAATATCTGTTCGACCAGGCCTGCCGGGTGAAGGCCATCGAACTGGCATCCGGACTTTTCCCGCGCGGCGAGGACCTGAAACTGTCGATCAACTTCATGCCGAACGCGGTCTATGAACCGGCCGCCTGCCTAAGGGCTACCCTGCTCGCGGCAAAGCGCTTTGATTTCCCCAGATCCGCAATCATGTTCGAATTCACGGAGGACGAGGAGATCGCGGACACCGCGCACCTTTCGAACATCATTGCCGAATATCGCAAGCAGGGCTTTGTGACCGCCATCGATGACTTCGGTGCTGGCTATGCCGGCCTCGGCCTGCTTGTCGAGTTCCAGCCCGACCTCATCAAGATCGACATGAAGCTCATTCGCGGCATCGACACGAGCCTTGCGCGGCAGGCGGTGGTGTCGGGGATTGTCGGCATTGCGCGCGCGCTCGACATCACCGTCCTGGCGGAAGGCATCGAGACCGAAGCGGAATTCCTGGTCCTCAAGGCCGCCGGCATCACCCTGTTCCAGGGCTACTACTTTGCGCGCCCCTCCTTTGAAAGGCTGCCGCGCATGGAGGGCGGACATGTGCCCGGCCTTCGCCTGACCGCCTAGCGTTCTTGCTGACGAGTCCGGGACTCCCGCTTATCTGCCGATGAAGCTCATGCCCGGACGGCACGATGCAAGCGCGGACGCACCACTTCGCCAAGACGCCGGGACCGGTCGCGTGCGCGACGCAGGAACTGCTGTTCCGCTCAGGTGGGGCAGGGCGTGCCTCTGGCAGCCAAGAATGGGTATATTACTATTTCCTCATCCGCTTAACGGGTTTTTGACTCTCCGGGTCCAAGGATCATGGCGCAGCTGACGAAACGGCGCCGGGCGGAAGCAATTCAATGACGCATCCCACGACTGTCACAGATACGGATACATGGAAGCGGGCCCTGGAGGTCGCGGGCCTGGGCGTCTGGGACTGGGATCTCGGGACCAACATCACCGTCTATTCCGAATCCTGGTGCCGGATGCTGGGCTACAGCCGCAGCGACCTGCCGCGAGAGGAGGATCTGTTTCTCCTGCTGGTGCATCCGGATGATCGCATCAGGGCCATCGAAAGCGGCGACCGGCACCTGGCGGGAGAGTGCGACAGCATCGAAACCGAGCTGCGCCTTCGCCACAGGGACGGGCACTGGGTCTGGGTGCTGGACCGGGGCGCCATCATCGAGCGCGACGAGCGCGGCCGCCCGTTGCGGGTGATGGGCGTGCAGACCGACATCACCCAGCAAAAACAGGCGGAGCGCGACGCGAGCCTGATGAACGAGCGGTTCAAGCTCGTTCTGGCAGCGTCCGAGACCGGCATCTGGCATTTCGATGTCGGGGGCGAGAAAAGCTTCTGGGATGCCAAGACCTGCGAAATCTTCGGGCTCGAGGCTAGGGCCAGTGAGATCGACAGCAAGACCTGGCATGGTTTCCTGCATCCCGACGACAGGCTGGAGGCCGAGCGCCAGCATCTGGCGGCCATCGACGATGACAAGGTCGTCAAGCTGCCCTACCGGATCATCCGCAAGGATGGCGAGGTCCGCCATGTCGAGACGCTGGCAAAGGCCGTTCGCAGCCAGGGCGCGTCGGGCTATCTGGTCGGCACCATCCGCGACATCACCGACGAGATCAGGGCTGCCCGGGCGCTGCACGCCGAGAAGGAGCGCTACCAGGTCACGCTCGCGGCGATCAGTGACTCGGTCATCAGCACCGATGTCGCCGGCGTCATCAATTTCGCCAACCCGTCAGCCTCGGCCATGCTGTGGCTTGAGCGCCGCTTGCTGCTTGGACGCAACATATTCTCCCTGTTCCGCAACGACGACCTGATCCAGAGCGTTGAAATCGAAACGGCGGACGGCTTTCACAACGGGGTGGCGCTCGAAATCCACTCCGAGCTCTACCGCTGCAAGAGCAGCCCGATCCTGTCGCCCACGGGCGACAGCTGGGGCACTGTCTACACGTTTCAGAACGTCTCGGAGGAAACCCGCAGGCAGCAGCAGCTGGCCTATGCGGCGCACCATGATGCGCTCTCGGGCCTGTACAACAGGGTCGCCTTCGACGGTGCGCTGACGAAAGCCATTGAGACCGCGGCAAGTTCTGGCTTCGCGATCCTCTATCTCGATCTCGACTATTTCAAGGTGATCAACGACTTTGCCGGACACGCCGCCGGCGACGAGGCGCTGAAGGCGATCGCAACGAAGGTGACTGCAGCCCTGCCGGAAAATGCCATGTTCGCGCGGTTGGGCGGCGACGAGTTCGCGATCCTTGTCACCGGCGCTGATGCCGAGACGGCCAGGGTCATTGCCGGCGATGCCATCGCGGCGGTCCAGGCGGTCGAGCTCGGCTACACCCTGGGCGGACCCCGGCTGGGATGCAGCATCGGCATCACGCTTGTGACCGACCCGGCCATCAGCGCGTCCGATGCGCTGGCCCAGGCCGATGACGCCTGCTACGCGGCCAAATCCTCGGGACGCAACCGTTTCTCCTTCTTCTCCAGGACAAGCTCGCGGGCGGCGTCGGGGCTTTCGGCCGCCCGCGAGGTCGCCGACCTTACCGAGGCGCTTGACGAAAACAGGGTGATCCTGTTCGGCCAGGAGATCCAATTGATCGACGAACCCCGGACGCCCTGCGGGCGGCTGGAAATCCTGGCGCGGCTCAGGGCGCGCGACGGCCGCATTGTCGGTCCGGATGGCTTCATTCCCGCCGCCGAGCGGTTCGGAATGGCCGCAGTCCTCGACCGATGGATCATCAGGAAGGCACTCGCGCAATATGGCCATCTGCTTGGGCAAATGGACCTCAAGATCGGCTTCAACCTGTCGGCGCAGACGCTGTGCGATGCCAATCTCTGGAGCTTTGTGCGCGACGTTGCCGACGAATACGGCACCGACCTGTCGCAGGTCGCCTTCGAGATCACCGAAACGGCTGCAGTGAGCTGTTTTGAAACCGCGAACCGCTTTGTCCACAGCGCGCGTGAGCATGGCTGCATGGTGTCGCTCGACGATTTCGGCTCGGGGCTGAGCTCGTTTGACTATCTACGCCGCTTTCCGATCAGCTGCATCAAGATCGATGGCTCCTTCATCGAGAAGCTGGTTGACAGCAAGGTCGACAGGGCCATCGTCGCCGCCGTGGTGGAACTGGCCCGCAACCTCGGCGTCGATGTGGTAGCCGAGAAAATCGAAACCGAGGAAATCGTCGCGCAGCTGCGCAAGCTTGGCGTGACCCATGGCCAGGGCTACCACCTGCACCGGCCGGAGCCGCTTGACGAGCTCGTCAAGCGCCGCCTGGGGTCGATGCACCGCCTGACGGGCAGGGTGGCCTGACCGGCGGCAGCGCCGTCCGGTCCAGCCCGTCGCGTCCGCACCAGCGCCTTCAGTCCTGCGCGCCGGATGCGTCGGCCCGTCTCCTCAGTTCAGTACGCCCCGCAGCACCACGAACAGCACACCCGACAGCACTGCCGCGGCAGGCACGGTGACGACCCAGGCGGCGATGATCTGCAGGAAATGCGCCCGTCGCACCAGCTTGCGGCGGCGCTGCTCGGCGAGCCTGCCCTTGGTCGCCTTGCCGCTGTCGGGATTGATCTGGTGGCGCGCCACGTAATCGGCGCGGCGGACCGAGTTTTCGGTATACCATTCGCGGAAGAAGCCCACGCCGAACACGGCGCCCACGGCAATATGGGTGGAACTCACCGGCAGACCCAGCCAGGACGCGATGATCACGGTGATCGCCGCCGACAGGGCCACGCAATAGGCTCGCATCGGGTTGAGCTTGGTGATCTGGTTGCCGACCATGCGGATCAGCTTCGGGCCGAACAGGATGAGGCCGAGCGAGATCCCGGCAGCTCCCACCGCCATCACCCACAGCGGGATCGTCACCTGGGCCGCCACATCGCCATATTCGGCGGTGTGGACAATCGCGGCCAAGGGGCCGACTGCATTGGCCACGTCATTGGCGCCATGGGCGAAGGAGAGAAGCGCCGCCGAACAGATGAGCGGAATGCCGAAGAGTTTGCGCAGGGACTGGTTCCGGTTTTCGAGGCCCTGGGATTGCCAGGCGATCACCGGGCGGGCGACGGCCCAGCTGAGAATTGCGGTTCCGGCGCCGATCATCAGCGCCTGGGCGAGCGAGATGTCGATCAGCGCCTTGAGCGCCTTGATCGACAGGTAGGCGGCAAAGGCGCCGGCCATGATGGCGATCAGCACCGGCACCCAGCGGCGCGCCGCGGCGATCTTGTCGTCCTGATATATGATGGCCATCTTGATGAAGGCCAGGAACAGGGCCGCGATCACCCCGCCCATGAAGGGTGAGATCACCCAGCTCGCGGCGATGGACCCCATGGTCGACCAGTTGACCGCATCGACACCGGCGGCGGCAATGCCCGCGCCCATCACGCCGCCGACGATCGAATGGGTGGTCGAGACCGGCGCGCCGATGAAGGTGGCGAGATGGATCCACATCGCCGCCGCCACCAGCGCCGCCATCATCGCTGCAATGAAGACATCGGGATCGGAGACTGCCGCGGGGTCGATGATGTCCTTGGAAATGGTGTTGACGACATCGCCACCGGCGATCAGCGCGCCGGCGCTTTCAAACACCGCGGCGATCGCCAGCGCCACGCCGAGCGTCATCGCCTGCGAGCCCACCGCCGGGCCGACATTGTTGGCCACGTCATTGGCGCCGATGTTGAGCGCCATGTAGGCGCCGATGGTGGCCGCGGCGATGATCACCACCGAGCCCGGATGGCCGGTGACGAAGACCGCGGCAATGACGGCGCACAGAAAGATGAACACCAGCGCCAGGCCGGGCGTGACGAAGCCGCGGTTGAGAAGCCCGGTGGCCTCTTCCATGGTCGCGAACTTGTCGAGATCCTTGTCGAGCGTGTCTTTGCGGTAGGTGTCGGTCATTGGCGGCGATGGTTTCCGTGGTCCGGTCCTGCAGGGCAGGATCATGACAGATATGTGACAGGGCTGTGGATGAACGTCGGGGACATCCGCGTCAAGGCGCTGGCCGTTGTATCAACGGATATTGGTCATTCCTTGGCCGGAGCCGGTGCATGATAAGATATTCTGCGCCCGGCCGGCACCCCCGCGCAGTGGCCGCGAGGCTCGCAGGCGCGTCCGCCTCCTTGTGTGTCCCGGCCAAACCGCCGATAACACTGCCCATGAGCAGATTGTTTGAAGAACTCGACTATCGCCCGACCCCGATCGGCCCGCTTGTGCTCCGCCGCCGCCGCGAGGCGCGGCTGGGGGTGGATATTCTCGAAATCAAGCTCGGCGACGAGCACCTGATGTCGGACCTGTTCACCGCCTCGGAAATCGCGCTGGCCGAGCTTGGCCTGGCGGCGTGCCAGGGCGACGGGCTCGATGTCGTGGTCGGCGGCCTGGGCCTGGGCTTCACCGCGAAGGCCGCGCTCGACGAGAAATGCACCGGCTCGCTGATCGTGGTCGAGTATCTCGAAGCGGTGATAGACTGGCACCGGACCGGCCTGCTGCCGCTCGGGCCAGAGCTCATCTCCGATCCGCGGTGCCGCCTGGTGGAAGGCGATTTCTTCGCCATGGCCAGGGGCGAGGCAGGCTTCGATCCCGAAGCGCCCGGCCGCAGGTTCGATGCCATCCTGCTCGATATCGACCATTCGCCCGACGCGCTTCTCGATCCCCGCAGCGAAAGTTTCTATCAGCCCGCGGGCCTGGCGCATCTCGCCGCACACCTCAAGCCAGGCGGCATCTTCGCGCTCTGGTCCGACGCGCTCCCCGACGCTTCCTTCACCGCCCGGCTGGAGGAGGTGTTCGCGGAAGCCCGGGCCGAACCGGTGACCTTCCACAATCCGCTGCAGGACCGGCCGTTCACCCAGACGGTGTATGTGGCTCGGAAGGGGTAGGGCGGGACGGAAAGCTATCGTTCCTGCCTGAGCCTGTAGGCGACGGCCTGGTCCGAGACTTCGGGCTTCAGGATGGAATTGCCGCCCACGGCGAAGACCACGTAATCGACGCCCTCGTGGGTGAAGACGGCGGGAATGGACACGGCCGGCGCCTCGACCAGATCCGACCAGAGTTCGACGCCGGTCCGTGCATCGAGCGCGCGCACCCGGGAATCGACCGACGCGCCCAGGAAGACCACGCCGCCGGCCGTCACAACCGGTCCGCCCAGCGTCGGCGAGCCCCAGGACTTCAGGCCGTAGAACCCCTCGAGCTGGGCGCGTCCGAACGGCGTCTCGTAGAGCTTTTCACCTGTGTTGAGATCATAGGCGGAGAAGGTGCCGAAAGGCGGCGCCCAGCACGGCATGCCGGCCCAGTTGCTCCAGTCGGTGAGATAGATGCCGTAGGGCGAGCCTTCCTGGGGCGAATAGCCTTCCTCGTTGCCGCCTTCCGGCCCCGCAATCTCTTCATATTCCGCGCGCGGGATCAGGCGGATCAGCTGCACGATGCGCGAGGCGTTGACGTAAAGCGTGGCGTTGCGCGGATCAACGGCGACGCCGCCCCAATTGGTGGCGCCTGCCGTGCCGGGGAAGAACAGCGTTCCCTGCTCGGAGGGTGGCGTGTAGATGCCCTCGTAGAGATATTTCTCGCGGTCACGCGAGCATTGGCCGAAGCTCACCAGGTCGGAAAGCCACCACACGTCGGGCAGTTCCAGCGGATTGCCCACCGGCTCCGGCGTCATGGCGAAGGGCTGGGTGGGGGCCGTGACTTCGCCTTCGGCCGCGCTTTGCGGCGTGGCGCGCTCTTCGATCTCGAACAGCGGCTCGCCGGTGCGCCGGTCAAGCACGAACAGGAAACCCTGCTTGGTGGCCTGCACCAGCGCGGGAACCGTCTCGCCGTTGCGCTCGATGTCGACGAGCGACGGCGCCGACGGCGTGTCGTAGTCCCAGATGTCGTGGTTGACATGCTGGAAGCTCCAGGCGATCTCGCCGGTCTCGAGGTCGAGCGCGGTGACCGACGTCGCCATCGGTATGGACTCGGTGCGGTCTCCGCCCCAGTAATTTGGGCTCGGCGACGACACCGGGGCGTAGACCATGCCCAGTTCAGGATCGGCGGTCATCGCCGTCCAGATATTGGCGGTGCCGGTGCGCGGGATCAGCTCCTCCGGAATGAAGCTCGCCTCCCACTTCAGTTCGCCGGTCCGGGCGTCGATGGCCAGCAAATTGCCGGGAGGCGCCACGCTGTAGGCCCAGTCCTTGCCGGCCCAGCCGAGCAGCAATGTGTCGCCCACCACGAGCGGCGGCTGCAGCAGGGAAAACGGGAAGACGTCGTTGACGGTGTTCCACTGGTTGACGTTGAGCACGCCGCCGTCGGCGAAGCCCGGGCAGCGCTCGCCGGTATCGGCATCGACCGCGTGCAGCTCAGCATCCATGGTGCCGAGGTAGACCCGCTTCTCGCATTCTCCGGACTGTCCGCTTTCCCAGTAGGAGACGCCGCGGTTCTTGAGCGCGGGCTGGGTCAGCGCCTCGAGCGCGGATTCGCTGTCATAGGTCCAGCGCTCCTGGCCGGTGGCGGGATCGAGAGCGATGATGCGATAGAACGGCGTTCCGAGATAGAGCGTCTCGTTGGCGTAGACGGGCGTGGCCGACCACACGGTCTGCGGCAGGTCGCCGGAGCCGTCGGCCACGTCCCCGGTGCGGTAGTCCCAGACCCGCTCGAGATCGCCCACTGTTTCGGGCGTCAGCGTCTCGACATTGGAAAACTTGGTCGAGCCGACATCGCCGTGAAAGGCGGTCCATTCGGGCTGTTGCGCGAAGCCGGCAATCGGCGCGCTCAGCAGTGCGGTGAACACGAGGGCGGCAAGATGTGTGCGCGGTATCATGCCGGGCTCCGACTTGAAGGAAGGAAGGGGGCGAGGAGGAGCGCCACGGCGGCCGCCGCCATCAAGACCGCGAGCAGAAATTGCATCAGGAAGTAGCCGGCGACCGCCGTCAGTACGGCGGCGAGCACCAGAACGCCGCGCAGCACCGACGTGCTGCGCAATGGCGGCGTCTTCAGGAGCAGGAAACCCGCGCCCGCGGCGGTAAAGGTCGCGCCGATCAGCGCCAGCAGGGCGCCGATCGACCCGTCGACGCCGGTGTTGCCAAACGGGGCGGCATAGGCGCCCACGGCAAGAACCAAGCCCGAAAGTGACAGGAACAGAGATGGCAGAAACCGGATTTGCATGACATGACAACTGCCAATTGTGCAAAAGGTTCCATGCGCTGATCAGCGGGAGCTGCGGTTTTTCGCCGGGCTCAGGTCACGGGCCGTAGGCAAGGGCGGCGGCGGACCGCATGCGTGCCGCTCTGGGCCGTTGCGCCGGTCTCCACCAGCGGAGCGCGACGGATCGTGCCCTGGCGATTTAATCCGAACTTAAGGGAATGTGTGCAGGGATGCAGCGCCAATTGATACCGCCCCCCTAGCTCGATTGCGATGACAAATTCTCATGATGACCATTCTCGACTGTGTAATCCACGACCACAATATCTGGCTTGTGCTGGTTGCGGCACTCGTCTGCGCTTCCGGTTGCTGGGCAATCATCTGCCTGTTTGACCGGGCCGCCCGGACCGTCGGGCTGCAGCGCGCCGGCTGGCATTTCCTGACGGCGGTGGCCGCGGGCGCTGCGATCTGGTGCACCCATTTCATTGCAATGCTGGCCTATGAACCGGGTGCGCCGGTGTCCTTCGATCCGTTGATGACCATGGTCTCGCTGCTGATCGCCATCGTCGGCGCCGGCGCCGGGTTCGTGACCGCCGCGAGCAGGCTGACGCGGCTCCCGCCGGCGCTTGGCGGCGCCATTGCCGGCATGGCGATCGCGGTGATGCACTACACCGGCATGATGGCCTACCGGGTGCAGGGTATCATCAGCTGGGACACCGGGTATCTCCTGACCTCGATAGTCCTGTCGGTCGGCCTGTCGGCCACAGCCATCCACATGGTGATGCGCCCGAATGTGCGACCCCCCCCGGGCCGTCTCGGCGGCAATCTTCTTTCTGGCGATCATCAGTCTTCATTTCATCGGCATGACCGCCTTCCAGGTCACCCCGCTGCTCGTCGACAACCAGTTTTCAAATCCCGCCGCCATGCAGGCCCTGGCGCTCGCGGTGGCCACCGTTGCGCTGGTGATCGTGGCTGCCGGATTTGCCAGCTACATCATTGACGACAGCGCGCGCTCGGAATCGCTCGACAAGCTGCGTCACATGGCGCTCAATGACAGCCTCACCGGCCTGCCCAACCGGACCAGCTTCACCGACAGGCTCGATCACGAGATCGATCTGGCCGACGACACCGGCGGCAAGGTGGTGCTGATCGGCATCGATCTCAACCGCTTCAAGGACGTCAACGACCTGCGCGGCCATGGTGTCGGAGACAGCGTGCTGCAGATCCTGGGCGCACGCATGGCGGATCTGCTGGAGCAGGACGAATTCGTGGCGCGAACCGGCGGCGACGAGTTCGCGGCTATCCAGCGATACTCCGACCAGGCGAGGCTCGAGGATTTCCTGGCGCGGCTGGAAGGGGCGCTGTCCGAGACGATCAGAACCCCGGACTTCGAGATCGCTCCCGGTGCCAGCTTCGGGGTTGCGTTCTATCCCGACAATGCCCCGACGCGGGAAGTCCTGATCAACAATGCCGACCTTGCCATGTACCGCGCGAAGGCCGATCCCGCCCATCATGTCTGCTATTACGACCAGTCCATGGATGACATCGTCCGCGCACGCCGCGGCCTCGCCACCGATCTGCGCGTGGCCATCGAGAACAATGAACTCGAAGTGCATTACCAGGTGCAGACCTCGGTGCGGACCAACCAGATCCGCGGTTTTGAAGCCCTGCTTCGCTGGAACCACCCGGTGCGCGGTTTCATCCCGCCCGCAGAGTTCATCCCGCTCGCCGAGGAAAACGGCCTGATCATCCAGCTGGGGGAATGGGTTCTCAGGCAAGCCTGCGCGGACGCGGCGGGCTGGAAACCGACCTACAAGGTGGCCGTCAATCTGTCGCCTGCGCAGTTCGGCCATGCCGACCTGTCCAAGCTGATCATCGAGGTGCTGGTGTCGACCGGGCTGCCGGCCAGCCGGCTCGAACTCGAGCTGACGGAATCGACGATCTTCCAGGACAAGGAGCGCTCTTTCCATGTCCTGCGCCAGATCAAGGCGCTGGGCGTCAATATCGCGCTCGATGATTTCGGCACCGGCTACTCGTCGCTCGACATGTTGCGGTCGTTTCCGTTCGACAAGATCAAGCTCGACCGGTCGTTCATTCACGAAGCGGAGGACAGCCTGCAGGCCAAATCGATCATCCGGGCCGTGCTGGCGCTGGGCAAGAGCCTCGACATTCCCATTCTCGCAGAGGGTATCGAGACCGAGGGACAGCTGTCCCTGCTTGGCGCCGAAGGATGCGACGAGGTCCAGGGATTCCTGCTCGGCCGCCCGATCCCCATTGCGCAGATGATCGAAAGCGGAAAGATCTTCCGGACGGTTGTGGTCGGCCTGGCCGGCTCCGATGCGTCCCGGCATCCGGCTCAGACGGTCGATGCCGACAAGCATGCCATCAGGCGTTCAGGCTGAAGGCGGGGTGACTTCGCACCCCGCATCCTTCTGCCTCACCTTGAACCCAGCCCCCATGAAGTTGCCCGGTCAGCATGGCTGATCCGACCATCCGAGCATGGCCCGCGCATCCCGATCAGGATGGCGTTTCCCGCCGAGCCGCGGGCCTAGGCGGCAGCCTTTGCTGTCGCGCCCGCGCCGGAGGACGTTCGCGCATGCGGTGCATGGGCCTAGACTGGGCAGGCGTCAGACGCGTCATCGCGCCATGCTTTCCTTCGGCCTCATCGCCTCGCGCACCTTCTCGCGGGCATCGGCGACGGCGCGGACCAGTTCGCAGGAGGGTTTTCCGCGTTTTTGCAGCAGATAGGCGTCCATGCGCGCCTCCAGATCCCGCAGTCTCGCGGTCGTCTGCTCGGTTTTCTTGTCGGTCTCATTCCACATCGGGAACATCGGCTTCCTCGTTTTCTGCCGGTTGGCGGTCAGGATGAAATCTGGCGGCGCGATCCCATGACAAGGCGCTCGTACAGGGCGATCTGGTCGCGCAGCTTGAGGCGCATCTTCTTCAGGATCTTGACCCGGATCGTGTCGGGCCTGGGCCGCGCGGTTTCCGCGTCGATCTTGGCCTGAAGAATTCCGTGCCGGGCGCGCAGGGCTCTTAGTCGTGCAATCATGGACTTCTCCTCTGTGTTGTTGTGACTCCAAGATGGAGAAGAACGCTTGATAGTTCAAATCGATTGTCTATATCTATCTCATAGATGTTAGCTATGAGGTTGCCTTGTCGTATCGCCCCACTCACCGGCAATTGCAGTACTTTGCGGCGGTGGCTGACAAGGGACATTTCCTGGAGGCGGCGCGTGCGTGCCATGTGTCGCAACCCACTCTTTCTACCCAGCTGAAGCTTCTGGAAGACCAGCTCGGGGTGATCCTCATCGAGCGCGGCGGCGCGTCCGCGGTTCCCACCGCGGCGGGCGCAAGACTGCTGCCGCTGGCGCTGTCGATCCTCTCCGGACTGGACGAGTTCGTGGAAATGGCGACCGTGGACGCGGACAATCTCGGCGGGCTTGTCCGGCTTGGCGTGGCGCCGACCTTCGGCCCGTATTTCCTTCCGCATTTCCTGCCCAAATTGCACAAGCTCTATCCCGCGCTCGAGGTCTACATTCGCGAGGACAGGCCCAATGTTCTGGAAAGCGATCTGAAGGAGGGCAAGCTCGACTGCATCATCACGCCGATGCCGCTCGCCACGGATGGCTTCGAGACCATGCCGTTCTGCATAGAGACGGTTTTCCTGGGGGTGCCGAGCGAGCACATGCTGTCACGCAGGACGAGCGTCAGCATGAGTGATCTTGCCGGCGAGAAGCTGCTGACACTGGGGCGCGGCCACAGGCTGTTCGAACAGGTTTCGCGTCTGTGCGACATCAGCGGGGCCCAGTTGCGCAGCGATTACGAGGGCACAAGCCTCGATGCAATCCGCCAGATGGTTTCCATCGGCATGGGCCTCTCGCTGTTCCCGAGCGCCTATGTCAGCTCCGAATTCGAGCGGGCGACAGGCGTTACCCTTTTCGAACTGTCTGATCTGCCGCTCGAACGAACGCTCGGATTCGCCTGGCGCAAGAACTCGCTCCGCTCCGATCATTACAGGATACTTTGCAATGAAGCCCGGAGCGCCGTTGCGACCATTAATTTCGAGGGGCTGCGCATTGCCTGACTGCAGGCTTGATCTGCCGAGCGCTCGAAGCGAGGGGGCCGGGCGCTCCCGCATCACCGGGCTTCACCTTACCATCAATCCTATTGAATTGACTGGTCAGCATTGCTGACCTAACCATCGGGGCATGTCTTTCACATCCCCCTCCAGGTCCGAGTTCTTCCAGGGCGTTCGCGCCAGTCTTCCGATCGTCGCCGCCGCCGCGCCCTTCGGGATGCTGTTCGGCGCGCTTGCGGTGGACAACGGATTGAGCGTCGGCGAGGCAGTGCTGATGAGCGCGCTGGTGTTTGCCGGCGCCAGCCAGATGGTCGGGCTCGAGCTGTTCAGCTCGCATGTCGCGCCCTGGATCATCGTGCTGTCGGTGTTTGCGGTCAATTTCCGCCATGTGCTCTATTCGGCAGCCCTTGGCCGCCGGCTTGGTCTGATGCCGGGATGGCACAAGGGCGTGGCCTTCTTCTTCTTGACCGATCCGCAATACGCCGCCGCCGAAGCCCGGGCGGACCGCAAGATCCCGGTCAGGCTCATATGGTACATGGGCATGGCGCTGCCGATCTACGTGCTGTGGGTTCTGGAAGCCTGGATCGGCGCGCTGTTCGGCAGCCTGATCACCGATCCGGCGGCCTTCGGCATCGATTTCCTGCTGCCGATCTATTTTCTCGGACTGGTGCTGGGGTTCCGCGCACGGCCGGGGTTTCTGCCGGTGGTGATTGCCTCGGGGCTGGGCTCGATCGCCGCCTTCTACACGGTGGGCTCGCCCTGGCATGTGAGCCTCGGCGCGCTTGCCGGCGTCATCGTCGCGATGCTGCTGCCGCCGGCCCCGCAGGCCGATGATGTCGAGCCCGTCGAGGTGACGCCATGAACGGCGTGTTCTGGGGTGTTCCGGTCAATGTCTGGACCATCCTTGCCGCGGCCGTCGTCACCTATGGCACCCGCGTCGGCGGCCATCTGGTGCTGTCGCGCTTCAAGCGCATCCCGCCGCGCATCGATGCGGCGCTCAACGCAGTGCCGGCGGCGGTGCTGACCACGCTGGTGGCGCCGGCCGCGGTCTCCAACGGCACCGCCGAGGCGCTGACGCTCGCCGCGTGCCTGATCATCGGGCTGAGGATCCCGATGATGGCGATGTTCGCCATCGGCTGGGCGCTGATCGTGGCGCTGAGGACTGTGGGGCTGTAGCAGCGGTGCGTCAGATCGCCTGCGTCGCCGCCTCCAGCCACGCAAGCGCCGGATCGTCCTTGAGCAATGGCGAGAGCTCGCTGCGCACCCTTGCGTGATAGGCGTTGAGCCAGTCGATCTCAGCTGCATCGAGCAGGTCCGTGACGATCAGCCTTGTGTCGATCGGGCACCGCGTCAGGGTCTCGAAGCCGAGCATCGGCTTGTCACCGCCGGCAATCATGCGCGGCTCATGCACGGTGACGAGGTTCTCGATGCGGATGCCGAAAGCCCCGTCGCGGTAGTAACCGGGTTCGTTGGACAGGATCATGCCGGGCAGCAGCGCCTGCATGCCCCGGCGCGAGATCGATTGCGGGCCTTCATGCACCGAGAGATAGCTGCCGACGCCATGGCCGGTGCCATGGGCGAAATCGGCGCCCGCCTGCCAGAGCGCGATCCGCGCAAAGGCGTCGATGTCGACCCCGCGCGTGCCCTCGGGAAAACGCAGCCTGCTGATGGCGATCATGCCCTTGAGCACCAGGGTGAAGAAGCGCTTCTGTTCGGCCGGCACGTCGCCTACGGCAATGGTGCGGGTGATGTCGGTGGTGCCCGCCACATATTGCCCGCCCGAATCGATCAGCAGCATCTCGCCGGCGTTGATCCGCCTGTTGGTGGCGGTGTTGACGCGGTAATGCATGATCGCGGCATTGGGGCCGGCGCCGGAGATCGTGTCGAAGGACAGCGCCCTGAGCGGCATCTGCATTCTCTCGCCGGTCTCGGCGCGACACTGCTCGAGCCGCGTTGCGGCGCCGATCTCGTCCACCGTGCCGGGCACCTGCCGCTCAAGCCAGGCGAGAAACCGCACCATCGCCGCGCCGTCCTGGACATGGACCCTGGCGCTGCCGGCGATTTCGGCCGCGTTCTTGCAGGCGCGTGGCAGGCGGGCGGGATCAGGCGCGGCCTTCACGACGCCGCCGGCCGCTTCGATGAGCAGGGAGATGGCGTGCGACGCCACGGCCGGGTCGGCCACCACGGTGGCGCAGCTGCGGCCCAGCTCGCTCAACGCCCCCTCGAACGCCGATGGCGGCGCGATATCGGCCAGTTGGGTGAGATAGGCCTCGGCCTCGATGCCGGTCTTGCGCTTGTCGATGAAAAGGCGCGGCCTGCCCGTGGCCGGGATGATGGCGCGCGACAGCGGGTGCGGCGTTGACGGCAGGTCCTGGCCGCGGATGTTGAAGCTCCAGGCGACGGAGGACGGGTCGGCGAGGATCACCGCGTCGGCGCCCGCGTCCGCAACGGTTTTCGCCATGGTCGCCAGCTTGTCGCGCGCCAGAACGCCGGCATAGTCGGTGGGCTGGATCGTAACCGCACCAAGCGGCGGCGCCGGGCGGTCGTCCCAGATGGCGTCCACCGGATTGCGGTCGAGAAAAACGAGGCTGCCGCCCAGGCTCGTCAGCGCCGCCTCAAGGCGCTGCACCTCGGCGCCGGGCCATGTCCAGGGATCGATCCCGAGCCTGAGGCCCTCGCGGCCGGAGGCTTCGAGGAAAGCCGAAAGCGGCGTGGCGATCAGGTCCTGATAGTCGAAGACCTGCGGATCGGTCTGCGCCCGCACCTGCGCCGCATAGCGGCCGTCGACGAAGATGTGGGCCGTGTCGCCGAGCACCAGCACCAGGCCGGCCGATCCGGTGAAGCCCGTGAGCCAGGCCAGCCGCTCCGCGCAGTCCGGCACATATTCGCCCAGATACTCGTCCGAGCGCGGTACGGCGACCGCATCGACTCCCCACGCGGCAAAACTTTCCCGCAGCCGCGCCAGCCGGGTTGCGGCCTGGTCGGGGGAGGAGAGCACTTCGAAATTCTGAAACATCTGGTTTGTCCTGCGAATGCGGCTATGCGGTCTGGATTGGCCGGACCTTACAGCGTTGCGCGGGAAAGGGGAATCGCACCGGCGCAGCTGAGCGCATGTTTCCAAAGCGAACGGCGTCGAACACCGTTCCGGACGTTCCTGGGACACCGCAGACGCAATTGCCCAATATTCTGCCGTTGGCGCCGGGATTGATGGCTCCTATGCACAAAAACGCAGCATGCCCCATTCCTGCATGCATTTGATGCATAGCTGCACTGCAACATAAGCTCTGCACATTACAGGCAAAAGGCTTATCCTGGGTTTGCAGGAGGACAGAACAATCACTTACCCAAAGGGGATTATCACATGTCCGGTAACATCTTTCAGACAGCCTTCGACCGTCTCGTCAGCGCCCGCGAACGCCAGGTTCGTCGCTATGTGAATGGCGCGCTTCTCGGAATGGACGACGCGCAGCTCAAGGCTCTCGGTCGCACCCGCGAAGAACTCCAGCGCGAAGGCGCCCAGGCCTACTTTTTCTAGGCCCGGCGTCTACCAGACGCACACACATACCGGATCGCCGCGCGATCCAGAACCAATCGGAACGGCTCCTTCGGGGGCCGTTTTTTGTTGCGTGCCTGCTAGCCACCCCTTCAGGTGGCCCATCACTTCAAATGGATCGTCACCCAGCCGTTGCGCCAGAGAGTCTCGAGGTGGCGCATGCCCTGGCCGTTGTAGGCCGCGAGCACCTGGCGGCGCTGGCTTGCCAGGATCCCCGACAGGATCACCGAGCCGCCAGGTGCGAGATTGCGCCGGATGTCGGGCGCCATGCGCATCAGCGGGCGGGCCAGGATGTTGGCGATGATCAGCCCGAAGGGACCCTCGCGCGAAAACGCGGTCGAGTGAAACCCCGTGGCGGTGACGCAGGAGACGCGGGCGGCCACATGATTGCCGCGAACATTCTCGCGCGCCACGCGGGTGGCGACCGGATCGATGTCGGTGGCGAGCACCTTGACCGGGCCAAGCTTTGCCGCAGCTATCGCCAGAACCCCCGATCCGGTGCCCAGATCGAGCACCGCGCCGATGCCCCCCGGCGTGCCGCCGCGCCCGCCCGGGACTGCGCGCATCACCCTGTCGATCATCTCGAGACATCCCGCCGTTGTGCCGTGATGGCCAGTGCCGAAGGCCTGTCCCGCCTCCAGCTCGATCGCCAGGTCGTTGATGCGGACCGCGTCGCGGTCATGGGCGCCATGCACCAGGAAGCGGCCGGCGCGGACGGGCTTGAGCCCTTCGAGCGACTTGGCGATCCAGTCGGTGTCGCCAAACACCTCGATTTCGATTGAAGCACCGGGAAAGTCTCGCTCCAGGCACTGCGCGACGCGGCTCTTCAGTTCCGCATCGGGTTCGCCGCCGCCATAGACCGAGACCTCCCACAGGCCCTTGGCCTCATCGACCTCCATGGTGGCGATCGGCACGCCTTCCTCCTCGAACACGCTCGAGAGCAGGTCGAGCGCGCGGGTCGCGCCGGCCTCGTCGGTGACGATGTAGTAGCGGTGGTCACTCACTTTTGCTTGCTTCCTTCATCCGTGCCGGCGCCGGCGGCAACAATCCTGTCATCGGGCGCGGTCTTGGCGCCGGGCGTCAGTTCCGCCTTGCGGGCGGTCTTGCTGGCGGCCTCGGCGCGCGCCTCGTCCTTGGGCATGGCGAAACTCAGGATCCGGTCATTCGGCCCCGGCGTCGTCGAGGCCGCGGCGGCAAACATCAGCGCGCCCGAGGGCTTGATCCACAACAGGATCAGCGCGCCCTCGGGACGCGCCTCCTTGTAGTCCGTCCAGCCATATTCATCGGTGAGCCGGGTCAGCTGGAATGTCCAGCCATTGAGCAGTCTTTCCCGCAGGTCCAGAAAGCTGACCGGCTCCCTGGTCAACGACCGGCCGCCAAGGGTGAAGTTGAGCGCCTTGCGCGCCTTCTCGTCAATGCGTCCGATCTGGAAAACGTGGCTGCGGCCCAGCTCGGGCCCGAAATCGGTACAGACCAGCGCGTTGTAGGCATCATTGTCGCCGGCGGCGATCAGCGAGGAGAAGCTCTTGGGGTCGATGGCATGGTGGGCTGATTCCGACAGTACCTCGCCGAAATAGACCGGAATGCTGGCCAGCCGGGCCTCGGCCAGGTGGTTCCAGTTCTGGTCGGCCAGCATCACCGGAACCTCGGCCTCGTGCAGCTTTCGGGCGAGCGCGGTGGACCACCGCGATCCACCGACAATCAGGATGCCGGGCTTGGCGGTTTTCTTGAGCTTGAGGAATTGCGCCAGCGGCGCAAGCGTGAAGCCATGCAGCACGATCGTGGTAACCACCACCGCAAAGGTGAAGGCCACCATCCGGCCGGCATCCTCCACGCCGACATCGGCCAGCAGGGTTCCGAACAGGCCGGACACGGCGACGGCGACGACGCCGCGCGGGGCGATCCACGACGTCAGGATCCGCTCCTGGATGGTGGCGCCCGAGCGGATCGTCGCCAGCATGATCGCCACCGGGCGGATGATGAACAGCAGCAGCGCCACGAACATGGCCGCCTGCCAGTCGAGCGAGCGGATGTCCTCGAGGCTGAGCGATGCGGTGAGGATGATGAAAATGCCCGAAACCAGGAGCGTGGTGATGGTTTCCTTGAATCGGCGCATGTCGGTGAGCGAGGCGATGCGGCTGTTGGCCAGCACGAGGCCCATCACGGTCACGGTCAGGAGGCCCGCTTCCTCGAGCACCATATTGGTCGCGGCATAGACCGCCACCACGGTGGCGAGCAGCACCGGCGCTTTCAGGTATTCCGGCACATGGCCGCGCACGAAGGACCAGACGATCAGTTTCGCGCCGAGCCAGCCGCCGCCGATGGCGAGCGCGAAGCCGAAGACGATCAGCAGCACCAGGTTCTCGGCCTGGTGCAGGCCGATATAGACCATGATCACTTCGAAGGCGACGACCGCAAACAGCGCGCCGATCGGGTCGTTGACGATGGCTTCCCAGCGCAACAGCGAGGCGGGGCGCGCCTCGAGCTGGGCCTGGCGCAAAAGCGGGATGATCACGGTGGGCCCGGTCACCACCAGGATCGCGCCGAGCACGATCGCCGTCGGCCAGCTCAGCCCGCCGACATGATGGGCGGCGAAGGCCGCCATTGCCCAGGTCAGCGGCCCCGCATACATGATGATGCGCCGGACCGTCCTGGAGGTCTCCCGAATCTCCGAGAAATTGAGCGTCAACCCGCCCTCGAACAGGATGATCGCCACCGCGATGGAGACCATCGGCCGGTAGGCGGTGCCGAAATCAGTTGCCGGGTCGAGAAAGCCCGTGGCGGGGCCGGCGATGAACCCGGCCGCCAGCAACAGCACGATGGCCGGCAGGCGCAGTTTCCACGCCAGCCATTGCGCACCGATCCCGGCAACACCGATCACGGCAAGTTTGAGAACGATGTCGTCCATGCCAGTCCCTTGTGATGGCGCCCGTTGGGGCAGGCGGGGTATGCAGGGGCCAGCTTGCCCCGAAGGCACGCGCTTCCGGGTCGATCAGCCCTTGAGCAGGTTCTCGAGCTTGGTCACTGCCGTCTCGGGGTTCTCGCCCCAGGCGATGGTGCCCTTGAAGCGGCCCTGGGCATCGAGCAGAAACACCGAGGCGGTGTGGTCCATGGTGTAGTCGCCCTCCGGCGCGCCTGAATCGGTTGGCACCTTCTTGGCGTAGATGTTGAACCCCTTGACCACGTCCCCGATCTTGTCCGGATCTCCGGAAATGCCGATGATCCGGTCGCTGACGCCGGCCACGTAGGACCCCATCAGTTCCGGCGTGTCGCGTTCGGGGTCGACGGTGATGAAATAGGCGCCGATCTTGCCGCCCTCGGGATCGGCCTGCTTGAGCCAGCCATCCAGCTCGTAAAGCGTCGTCGGGCAGATTTCCGGGCAATGGGTGAAGCCGAAGAACAGCGCCGTCGGTCGGCCGCGGAAGGCGGCTTCGGTGATCGGGCTGCCGGACTGATCGACAAGCTCGAACGGCACGCCATAGGGCTTGTCGGCGATGCGGTTCTCGCTGACCTGCCATTCATAGGTGAGCCAGCCGAGCGTGACGGCCAGGGCCGCGATCAGGACCCAGAGGACAGTGCGAAAGGCTTTCATCATAGTCTCCAGCTTGGCCGCTCGGCGCGACCGGTTCCGGTGGCGCGCAAGGACCGAAGATTGTGCGTTACAGTGTCAGAGGCACCATGCCAGGCCATTGGCGGCAAGCCCGTAGAGAAGCGCCGGACCATTTGCCTGCCATGCGGCAAACACCAGCCCGGTCAGCATCGCCGCGGCGATCAGGCCAAGGGCGAGGGGAGCCTGCCTGCGCAAGGTCGAATGGCGGTGAGGCGCGTGTGCAATCATCATTGCCCCTATCTAGCGCGCGGCGCACGCGATGCCAAGCGGCAAGCGGTTCCTGCACGGCAGGCGGAAAATCACGCCCGCCTGAACCCGGCCTGGCAGCGATTGATCCGTGTCCTTTCAATTGTCATCGTCAAGGTCCATATCCTTGGCATGAGATTAACATTGGGCGCGCCGGGAACACCCCATCCGCTGCCGCGTTGACCCCGCAAGGAGACACTTGATGACAATTCGCACCCGCATTCTTACTGCCGCGTCCGCCGCCCTGATGGCCACGTCCCTCCTGGCCGCGCCGGCGATGGCCGAGCAGATCGGCGAGGTCGGTGTCGACTGGCTCGGCAATGACATCCTGATCGACGCGGTCAGCGACCCCAAGGTCCAGGGCGTGACCTGCCATGTCGCCTATTTCGACCGCGGCCTCATCGACCGGCTGCAGAAGGGCAACTGGTTCGAGGACCCCTCCAACGCCTCCATCGCCTGCCGCCAGACCGGCCCGATTACCATCAGCGACATCGATCTGGACGAGAATGGCGAGGTGGTCTTCAAGGAATCGCGCTCGCTGATCTGGAAGTCGCTGGTGGTCAACCGGATCTATGACAGGATCAACGATACGCTGGTCTACCTGATCAATTCGCAGCAGGTCCAGGACGGCTCCGCCAAGATGGCGCTTTCCACCGTGCCGCTCTACGGCCAGGAAGTGGTCTGGGAAAACGGCAAGCCGTAGGCGTCTCAGCCGCGAAAGACCAGCGCCGCACCGGCTGCGATCAGCGTGAAGCCGCCCAGATGGTTCCATCCGAGCGGCTCCTTGAGCACGACCACCGAGAAGCCGGCGAAGACGATCAGCGTGATCACCTCCTGCATGGTCTTGAGCTCGGCCGCCGACCAGACCGCATGGCCGATGCGGTTGGCCGGCACGGCCAGGCAATACTCAAAGAAGGCAATGCCCCAGGACACCCCGATGACGATCAACAGCGGCGTCGACTTGAACTTGAGATGACCGTACCAGGCCAGCGTCATGAAGATATTGGAGATGGCCAGCAGCAGGACCGGCAGCCATTTGATGGCGAAGGGCGAGAGTGTCATGGCGGGAGATTCCGGAAGCGGGAGCGCTGCGGAATTCCTGCGGATGTTTCGGGGCCGGCGTCAAGAGGGCGCTGTCGACTGTCTGCCTGGTTGATCATCGCACGCCACAATTGACAATTCCGTATCGGTTTCACATATTAGAAGTCTGAAACAAATATGGAATGTTGCCCATGGACCACCTTAGAGACATCAGCCGCCAATCGAATTCGTTGCCGGAGTTTCGTGAGAAACTGAAGGAGTCCGGCACGTCTGCGCGGCCAGTGCATCGGTTGTCGCCGCTGGAAGCTCGCGTGCGAGGGGGGCAGTCATGACCGCCGTCGCGACCAATTCTATTGCGCGCAATCTGGCGGAAATTGAAGCCCTGGGCGGGCTGCGCGGCACCGATATCGCCAATCTCACGGATGTCTCCAAAGCAACCGTGTCGCGCTGGCGGAGCGGAACCGCCAAGCCGCAGCCGAAAAACGAGATGGTTCTGGCGGACCTTGTCTATGTCGTGCGGCGGCTGCAGGATTATTACACCGAGGAAGAAATCAGGACATGGCTCTATTCCCGCCATCCGCAACTGGGTGGCGAGCGCGCCGTAGACCTGATCCATCAGGAGCGCACGATCGAAGTCCTGGACATTCTCAATCGCCTCGATTCTGACGGGTATCTATAACCGTGAGCCCCTTTCTCCCACGCGACAACCGGTTGCTGGATGCGCTGGAAGCGCTGCCGGTCGCGCCGTTCGCGGCCACCGTCTGGCGCGTGGTCAGGGAGGGGCGCGATCCGTGCCAATGCTCCGCAGCCGGCAACCGCTGGGATACGGGCGAATTCGATGTTCTCTACACCTCGCTCACCCGCGATGGCGCTATTGCGGAAATGTACTTCCACCTCAAGCGTGGCCAGCCTGTCTTCCCCTCGAAGCTGCGCTACACGCTGCACGAGATCAGGGTCGCGCTCAACGGGGTCTATGATCTGTCGGACCGTGCTGCCTTGCAAAACCTCGGTGTGGATATGAGCCAGTATGGCCAACTCGCCTATCTCAGCCGCAAGGCCGAATATCCCACGTGCCAGCAGGTTGGCGATGCCGCGCATTTTCTCGGATCACCGGAACCCGGCGACCCCTCCGGCATGCTCGTTCCCAATGCGAGGCACGACTGCGCCAATCTGGTGATCTTTTGTGATCACACCAAGCCGCATGAATTTGAAGAGGTGGCAAACCACGGCGTCATTGACTGGGCCGCTGTCAAATAATGCGCTTCAATACCCCACCGTCGCTGCCCCCGGCCGTCTCGGGTCCGACGCGCCGAGCAGCAGTCCCTTGTCCGGGTCGGCATGGATCGACTGGGTCGAACCCATCACCGGCCCCACCTTGATGCTGTGGCCCCTGGCCTCGAGCGCCGCCACCGTGTCGCGGCTCAAGCCGCCGTCCTCCACGCGGATTTCATCGGGCAGCCATTGATGGTGGATGCGCGCGGCGTGGCTCGCTTCGGCGACATTCATGCCGTGGTCGATCATGTTGGAGATCACCTGCAGCGTGGTGGTGATGATCTGCGAGCCGCCGGGGCTGCCGGTGACCAGGAACGGCTTGCCGTCCTTGAGCACGATGGTCGGGCTCATCGAGGACAGCGGCCGCTTGCCCGCTTCCACCGCATTGGCGTCGCCGCCGATCAGGCCATAGGCGTTGGGCACGCCCGGCTTGGCGGAAAAATCATCCATCTCGTTGTTGAGCAGCACCCCTGTGCCCGCCGCCGTCATGCCCGAGCCGTAGGAGAAGTTCAGCGTATAGGTGTTGGACACCGCGTTGCCGTCCTTGTCGACGATGGAGAAATGCGTGGTCTGATCGCTCTCGTAGGGTGCCAGATCGCCCGGCTTGATCGAGGCCGAGGGCGTGGCGCGGTTCAGGCTGATAGTCTCTCGGATCCTGGCCGCGTAGTCCTTCGAGGTAAGGGCTGCGACCGGCACATCGGTGAAATCCGGATCGCCCAGATATTCCGAGCGGTCGGCATAGGCGCGCTTCATCGCCTCCGCCATCAGGTGGATGGTGTCGGAGGAATTGTGGCCCAGAAAGCCCATCGGATACTCCTCCAGCATATTGAGGATCTGGATGATGTGGGTGCCGCCGGAGCTTGGCGGCGGCATCGAGACGATCTCGTGGCCGCGATAGGTTCCGCGGACCGGCTCGCGCAGCACCACCTTGTAATTCGCCAGATCCTCGAGGCTCATCGCCCCGCCGGCCTCCTGCACGGCAGCCGCGATCTTTTCCGCCACCGCGCCCTTGTAGAACCCGTCCGGCCCTTCCGCCGCGATCTTCTTGAGTGTTTCGGCCAGATCAGGCTGCCTCAAAAGATCGCCGGGTTCATAGAAGCCGCCGTCCTCCTTGAAGAAGATCGCAGCCGAGGCCGGCCAGGCCTTGAGCCGCTTCTCCAGCGCCTTGAGGCTGTCGGCGAGATCTGCGGTGACCGTGATGCCGTCCTCGGCGAGCCGGATCGCGGGGGCTGCGGCTTCCGCCAGCGTCATGGTGCCATAGGTGTCGAGCGCCAGCTGCATCCCCGCCACGGTGCCGGGCACGCCGACGGCCAGGCCTGTAAACCGCGACAGATTGCTGTCGGCATTGCCATCGGCATCGAGATACATGTCGCGCGTCGCACTCGACGGCGCCATCTCGCGGTAGTCGATGGCCCTGGTCTCGCCGCTTTCGGCGTCATGCACCAGCATGAAGCCGCCGCCGCCCAGGTTTCCGGCCCGCGGCAGGGTGACGGCCAGCGCCAGCGCCACGGCAACGCCGGCGTCGACCGCGTTGCCGCCATCCCTGAGCACCTGAAGCCCGACCTCGGCCGCCACCTTCTCCTGCACCGAGACCATCGCCTGCTTCGCCCAGACCGGATGCACCGCATCCATGCCGGAATAGATCGCGGCTTCCTGGGCGGTGGCGGCAACCTGCGTGATGACGAACAGGGCGGAGGCAAGGGCGGCGAGGGGGCGGAGCATCGCATTGGTCCTTTCGAGACTGCCGGGCGGTCCGCATTCAAGGCGGACCGGCGCGGCGCGGCGGCGGATCAGTCGGTCATCGAATGCCACATCCGCGGCCTCGTCAACCCGGAACTGCGGCGTGCAGGTGTACGACCGGCGGGGGCGCGACACTGCCGCGACATCACCGCGGGTCGAATCCGCATGCCGTCCCCTTTGCCGTGCGGCGGCCATACCCTATCTATGGCTCATGACACCAGCCCGCATCCCCGGACACTGACATGGCATTCCTCGGCATCATCGCTTTCCTCGCCGTGCTGGCGGCCATCTATGCGCCGCAGTTCTGGATCGGCCATGTGATGCGCCGGCACAGTGTGGAGCGCCCGGACTTTCCCGGCACCGGCGGAGAGATGGCGCAGCATCTGGTCGCACAACTGCAGCTCGATGGCGTCGGCGTCGAGGCCACAGAGACCGGCGATCATTACGATCCCGAGAGCCGCACCGTGCGCCTGTCGAAGGCCAATTTCGACGGCGCCAGCCTCACCGCCGTGGCGGTCGCCGCCCATGAGGTCGGGCACGCGCTGCAGCATCATCGCGGCGAGCGCGGGCTGGCGCTCCGGCAGAAGCTCGTTGGCTTCGCGATGGCGACCGACCGCATCGCCTCGGTGTTCTTCATCGCCGCCCCGGTGCTCGCCGTGGCGCTGCGCTCGCCGCTGGCCATGCTCGGCATGGCGGTGATCGGCATCGGCCTGCTGTCGGTCCGCATCCTCGTGCACCTGGTCACCCTGCCGGTGGAATATGACGCGAGCTTCAACAAGGCGCTGCCGATCCTGCGCGAGGGCGGCTATCTGAGCGACGACGACCTCGCCGGCGCAAGCAGCGTGCTCAAGGCCGCAGCCTTCACCTATGTCGCCGCGGCGCTGATGAGCCTGCTCAACCTGGCGCGCTGGTTCCGTATCCTGCGGTGAGCCGGGGCCGCGTCCATTTCCACGGACTGCCGCCCGCCTTGAAATTTCTCCCCCATGACGCATCTGCAGGGATGCGAACCAATCAGCAACAGTCACGCGAAGGGAGAATGTCATGACCACCAGACGCAAATTCATCATCGGCGGCGCCGCGGCCGTGGGGGCGGTCACGGTGCTGCCATCGCTCGGCTTCGCGGCTGCGCATGGCGCGAGCCTCAGCCTGATGGACGGCAAGATCACCATTCATCCGGTCGAGCATGCCTCCTTCGTCATGGAGACGCCGGCGGGAACGATCTATGTCGACCCGGTCGGCGACGCGTCGCTCTATGAGGGCATGGCCGCGCCGGACCTGATCCTGGTCACCCACCGCCATGGCGACCATTACAATGCCGATCTTCTGGCAAGCCTTGCCGAAGTGCCGATCCTCACCAACGCCGATGTCAACGGGATGATGCCCGAGGAGCTCAAGGCCCGCACCGAAACAATCGCCCCGGGCGGCAGCACGACGATGGCCGGCATCGAGATCGCCGCCATACCGGCCTACAACATCACGGAGGGCCGGCTCGATTTTCACCCGAAGGAGCGGGGCGACCTCGGCTTCGTGCTGACCATCGACGGCAGCCGCATCTACATCTCCGGCGACACCGAGGGCACGCCGGAAATGCGGGCGCTCGAGAACATCGACCTCGCCTTCGTCTGCATGAACCTGCCATTCACCATGACCGCCGAACAGGCGGCCGACGCGGTGGCCGAATTCGCCCCGGCCATGGTCGTGCCCTACCACTACCGCGGCCGCGACGACGGAACCCAGGATCCCGAGGAGTTCGCGCAGATGCTGGGCGAGGCCGGCGGCTCCACCGAAGTCAAGCTGCACGACTGGTACAATGGCGGGCTTGGCTGACTAGTCGGCGGCGCCCGCGTCTGCGGGGCGGAGGTCATCACAATCCGGCTTCGGCCGGGTTGTCCCTTATGCGCTTTGCCGAATATCGTGCCGTGCGCGGGGATCCGGATTATATATCCCTGTGATCGCGTGAAACAAAAAGGGAACGTTGCGTAAAGTCCGCGGCTAATATAGCCTACCAGTCTCGCGAAGAGAAACAGACTCCACATTTGGTTGCAACGATGCTTCAATGCCCGCCTGTGGCGTTGGGGGAAGTGAAATGGCGGAAATAGCGGAGATGAGCAGGCAAGAATTCTCCATTGCGTATAGTGGTAGTGATCGCAAGGATGATCATTCCATAGATGTGGAAACGCTTGCTCCCTCTCTGTTGGCGTTTGGGAAAATGCTTAGAGTCGGTCCGGAAAGTTCTTCATTTTGAACAGAGCCTTCGCAGCATGAGGCGG